>Ga0123342_1007193_pt1 | contig 14884 bp, 10 predicted proteins | sample Turbeawhitnodule_FD_89960 | JGI IMG/M metagenome (GOLD analysis project Ga0123342, IMG submission 89960) | Root nodule microbial communities of legume samples collected from Mexico - Turtle bean Mexico white nodule | ecosystem: Host-associated > Plants > Roots > Nodule | place: Mexico: Nepantla...
CAACACCAGAATGTACACAAATCACAGAACGAATTACACTGTTACAGAATCAACTGAAATCAATACAGAGTAATCCTATTCCACTTCTCTCTTGAATAACCAAAGCTCAAGTTCAAACTCAAAAATGCTTCAAAACTCTTTGAAAAACTCAAATATGTTTTTCTTTCTTGTTGTTTGTTATAAAACATTAACAAACTATTTATAGTATTCAAATCTTGGTCAAAGCATTTAAAGCAGGAGCGTATTCAGTTATAAAATCAATTAAAGCTCTTTTAACAAACAAAAGTGTTTTCTGTTAGGATTCCAAACAAACAATTGGTTGAAATAGCGAATCAATCGGTTGTTTGGGTTTGACAGCAAGTCAACCATCCAAAACAGTTTTCAACTTTTTCAAAAACACCTAAGTATAAAACAATTGGTTGTTTCGACAAAACAACAGGTTGTTTTTCACTTAGTTTGAAAAACACTTTAATCTTAAAAGATTTGAAAACACTTAAGCTTTAGATTCAACAAAGAGTGAATTAAAAATATAATCTATCCCAGATCCTATTCTAAAGCACCTCAGCAACAACAAGCACATCCAGCCTTCCATCAAACACAAAGGATTTGGATTCTTCAAAGCTTGAACACACTTGATTCAACAGTAATAAAGATAACAAGAATGCAACTTAAGCAAAATCTAAGCATGAAAAACCGCGGAGTCCTCAACAAAAAAAGAACTAACCTTTTGATGAACTATACCCTCATAGCTGCAACGAGTCGACGCTATTCTCATCGTACATAGGTGTATTTCATAGATTTGGGCAAGGATTACCTACCTTGACCTCTCCAAGCATTGCTTCACATAACGCATACTCGAATAGTCGTGCCTTTCTAAACTTGGTCGTCTCATCCTTGCCTTGAGCCAAATAACTTTAGTCATAGCAAATCAAACTGCAGAGTGCCCGAACTCGGGTCGTCATACTTGACACCGCGCTAGGTCGTCTTACCTGACAACAAATAAAAAATTTACACACAGGGTGCTTACTCGAATAATCTTACCGAGACAGGTCATCTTTCCTAACAACAAATAATCAATTTACACACAAGGCGCCTACTCAGATCATCTTACTGAGACAAGTCGTCTTAACTGACAACAGAAAATCAACTTACACGCAAGGGGCCTACTCGGATCATCTTACTAAGACAACTCGTATTACCCGACAACAGAAAATCTACTTATACACAGGGCGCCTACTCAGATCATCTTACCGAGAAAGGTCGTCTTACCTGACAACAGATAATCAATTTACACACAGGGGGCCTACTTGGATCATCTTACCGAGACAAGTCGTCTTACATGACAACAGAAAATCAACTTACATGTAGGGCACCTACTCGGATCATCTTACCGAGAAAGGTCGTCTTACTTGACAATAGAAAATCAATTTACACGCCGGACGCCTACTTGGATAGTCTTACCGATAAAGGTCGTGTTACCTGACAACATAAAATCAACTTACACGTAGGACGCCTACTCGAATCATCTTACCGAGAAAGGTCGTCTTACCTGACAATAGAAAATCAACTTACACGTAGGGTGCCTACTCGGATCATCTTACTGAGAAAGGTCGTCTTGCAATGTGCTAACTCTAAACAAATAACAAAAGTAATGCACCATCTTTCAAGAACAAAATTATCGTACATTGTTAAAAAAGAAAGCTTTAATATCTTAGCTGAAATACAACTTAAGGTTTTCCACGTTCCACGCTCGAGGAATGGCTTCCCCTTCAGGGTCTCTAGTCTATACACTCCATTCCCGAGCACCTCGACTACGAGATTGCGTAAGTCTTCCTTCGATTCTTCAAACTAATCTCGTAGCACTTTCTGGACGCCTTCTGATAAGCTTTTATGGTGATTACCCCTCCTTCATCAAAAGACAGTCCCATCCTCATATGGGCTGTCGAGGCTACTGCTCTCAACCTGTTCAAGGATGCTCGACCTAAAACCAAGTTGTAAGCAGAAGACACGTTAACAACAATATACCTGATGGCAATGGTCATGGCTGTGTTTTCATCTGCGAAGGTCGTCCTCAGCTCAATGTACCCTCGTACTTCTACTTGATCTCCCGCAAAGCTGACCAAACAGCCATCGTATTGCCTCAACTGGTCATCCTTGGCTTCTTCGTTTACTTCTTGGAGGGCTCTCATAGTGTCCATGAGTTGTTGTAAGGCGGGGGCATCGCTTCCTTCGAATCCCAGCGATGCTTGCCTCGTTTTCCTTATCACGTTAGAAAACTCAAACACAATTGTGGATGGAATCAGATTTTATCGGGCCCCACGGTGGGCTTCAAATGGTCTCGTCGGTTGACTTTCTTGCCGGTTGATTGAATGGAAAGCTCCACTTTTAATCTGTCTCCTCTAGATTTTGTTATGCGTCTTCTCATAGCACAGGAATGTGGCTCTGTTGGGACAGAGGGGGCTCTACCTGTTGACCACACTTCGACGATCAAGTCAATGAGAGCTTATTAAAATAAGATAAGTATTCGGTTTTAGTCTAGTATTCATAAACAACGTACCTTTACTTAGGGTCTCATGCCCCTTTTATAACTACTCTTGTAACAACTTTGACTCACGAAAAACCACCTCCTCTTTTATTCTCAACAACTATTAATTAATATGTAACTAACATGTACTAATTAATATATACCTAACTTGCATATTATCACAAGAGATAAAATATCTCTTTATCTTCAGAATAATATGATAACAGATTTAAACAATAACATTTATATCTTTCATCTTTAGAATAATAGTCCATAATAAAGAAAGGAAAATACAATACATTTAGGTTAACTTATTCAATGTAGTGATAAAAACGTAAACATGAAACATTATAGGCTACTTGGATGTCGAAATGGAGAATAAAAGGTGGAAAAAGTTGAATTCAAATCCTAGTAGAAATTGAAACATGAGTGGAGAAGGTGATATGTCTACTCATGCTTTGTACATGACCTTCATTAATGGAAGAAGGCCAAGCTCATGCCTAATTACTAGGTCCATGACAAGGAAGACACAAGAAGACCAAGACTTTGCTATTAATGGCAGATACATCCTCTTGTACATGTTTAAAAATGCCATAACCCAGTGTAGATATTTAGAGTATAATTTATTTTCTTGTTAAAAGTAGAATAAGAATTTTCCTTTTAATTTTGCTTAATTGTAAATTAGGTTGAATTAGGCACCAAAAAACCAACCTAGGTTAAATTAGGGCTTCTATAAAACTCCTAAATTAACTTAGGCTGGTCATAAACCTATAGAGAGTCACATGAAGCACACCTTGGTCATGCTTGCCTTGTGACTCCAAAATAGGCGCCATTTTCAAACCCATTTTTTTTAATTGTCCTACCCATTTCTTTGTACAATGAACAAACGTCTATCCTATATAAAGAGGTGCTTGACTCATAAAATTCTAAGATCAATATATGAGTGAATTGCTGCCCAAGTTCGCAAGCTTTCTCACTCCGTTGTCTAAACTCTCTAGGATAGACACTTTGATCTTCTTCTACACCTCTCTAAGTGATACGGTTCAACCAATCAATCTCCATACTCTTCATGCACCTTCAAGGAACCCATAGCTCCATATGAGCCCTCCTTGTTCCACCTCCTCCATCAAGCTTCCGCCAATTCCAACAAAAATTCAAGAAATTCAATCGGTCATGAAGGCAACACCATCACTCATGCCTTCCACATGATTTCACACGTGTCTGGCGCTCCTCCAGGATATATGACCAACCTAGGGTTTCTCTTGGGAGTTTGGAAGCCTAATTGAACCCCTAACTAGGTTTAGAAAACCTTGTTTTAACCCTAATTTAGCACAGACCTAAATACAAGCCCAAAACCCTATTCTACTTGACTCAATTACAAAGCCCAATTATTCTACATTATTTGACCCAATGCATGACCCATTAAATCCTATTCTACTATATACAAAATTACAGACTAAAGCCTAACCCATGAGAATAAGAACTTGGTCCTACTAAGGTCAACTTAGTCTTAGTTTTCTTATATTCTTCTAGCCAAGACTCTAGTTCTAGTTCCATGGCTTAGAGGTCTTCTACTAAATACTATGTACATTTCTTCATCCTAAAGTTGTCTTCTTTATTAGGCCTATAAAGGATAGATAAAGCCCAATTCGACCCATTGTGCTATTAACCTCTTGTACAAGGCCTTAGGTCTTCAACTTCTTATTCCGTGGATGTTATGACTGGTTTTCCATCATCCTCACCCTCTTGAGAATGATTTGTGCTTAGATCTGCATTGTTCTCAGTGACAACAACCTTATTATTTTCCGAGGTTCATATTTTTCTAACAAAACCAAACACCAACCTATAATAAACAATAAATAGCAAAACAAGTGATATATATACAGAAAGTTCAAGAAGAACAATGTTTTCAAAAATATAATTTAGAAAATTTTGACTTCTAAAATCCATGTTTATGGTGTAGCCTTCATTCTGATTGGATTTCATTGCAATTTTGAAGTGGTGTGCTGAAGCTCAATGGAAGTGGCGGACAAGGGTGGCTCCAATGGAGCTATGGTTTCCTTGAAGGTGCATGAGAGGTAGGGAGAGTGATTGGTTGGGCCATATCACTTGGAGAGGTGAAGAAGAAGATCAAGGTGTCTATCCTAGAGAGGTCTAGACAAGGGAGTGAGAAAGCATGCAAACTTGGGCAACAATTCACTCATATATTGATCTTAGTTATTCATGAACCAAGCACCTCAATTTATCAGAGAGAGGGCTGAACATTTTGGAGCATAAATTTGAAAATTCAAAATAAAACTCTCCAGTGAGAAGGTGCCATATGGAGTCATGCTTTCCATGTTGAGCTCACACCTTCCATGCTAAATCCTCTCCACTCCTAGGCTAGCATGTGAACTTCCATGTGCTCCATGCCAAGGTAATTTTCGTCCTCTAATATACCCTAGACATTTTAGGGTTACATTGGGCTCAAAGAAGCCCAATTGTTACCCTAATCAGTCAATTTTAACCCTAACTAGACTTATTTTACTATTTGCCAAAATACAAGCCCAAAAACCTATGCTACTTGGCCCAAATATTTGGTCCAATTATTTTATGCTATTAGGCCCAATACATGGCCCATGAAATCCTAAACAACTTTATACACTTTATTTAAGCTAAAGCTTGGACCAAAAATAATGCTGACTAGTGATGTGAGTTTATTTTAGATTTAGCCATTTTAGATGTGACACTTTACTTAGGATTGAGATTTTATCAATTATATGGTGAGAACCCAAAGAAGATTCCCATTGGACACGAACTTAACCAAGTGGTTAAGTAAGTGTGAAGGTTCACTTCTAGAGGGCAAAGGAAAAATACAAGTATGTGGTGATTGATGATGAAGAGCTGAATTTAAATGAACATGGAAGGAAACATAAAAGAATGATAGAAGCTGAATTGAAAATGGAGGAAAAACAAGAACATAAGAACACAAAGATACATGAAGTAATGGAAAAAAATGGAAAAAAGATGAAGGAAGAAAATGCTTATGAGATGGAAGAGATTTGGTCACACCACTTAGAGTGTGGTCTTCCTCCATGATAAGTGAGATGACCGCCACTTGAGAACTCTCCAATCACTCAAGATGAGACCTAATGCTAAGAGGAAACAAGCCTCACAAACACCTCACACAATTTGTGCAGAGTAAGTTTTCTATTCAAATTCGACATGTAAATACAAGGAGGAAGGCACCCTATTTATAGGAGATGGTGCCTTGGAAAATAAGAAGCAAGGGTAGGATGCTAAATGTGTGAGGGGGCTACCTTTAGGATTTGACCAAGTCAAAACCACTCCTTAGGCCATTTCTTCTAGAAACTAGGTGAAAAACAAGCTAAAATGATAACTGCACCCCTATTATGCTAAAAACACCTATTCTAGCCTATCTTGCTATTTGGACCCCTAAAGTGAGTCCAATTTATTTACAACTTGTTTTATTCTTAAGAAGATCAAAAGGAAGAACATTTGATGTTCAGGTCTTTGCCCATTTCTCCTTCTGGTGAGGTCTGCTAGATCCTTGGTGGGGTTTACACTTGAAAGTTGAGATGACTTCTCATAGTGTGAATGGTAATTTGAGTCCTAGGTCATTTCCTTGTTAGCTTGGATTGTATCATGCTACCCAAGTTTGAGAGAATTCAACCTCGAATTTAGAACTCCTACAGATAACATAGTTAGTTTGTTCACATATAAAAGAGTGCAAGGTGTGGGAAGTGAAACAAACTTATGTTGTTTGAGCTTGGGAAGTTCAAAAGGGCAAACTCTTCGTACAAGCCATGTTGGGGAAGAATATATAGGGATGAAAGGGCTTGATGATAAAAATCCTCTCAAAAGGTTAGAACCCTTAGGAGGTGTTTGATGTTCATCCCAAAATTTCTTTTTTCAAGATGTCAAGGAATTAGTTTTATTTGGTAATGAAAAAGATAAGGGAGAAGGACACCTTGGATGTGCAGTTTGCAGCATGGCTCGAGTCCACATGATTGATTTAGTTGTGTAAGATGATATGTTGTGACTCGATTTATCTTTTCTTTCTTTCTCTTTTGTTTTTCATTTTTATTTGGTTCTCATGGACCTCTCTTGGAGAAAAAGATTTTAAGGTGATCTTGTGCCTATGGAAGGTGAAAGAAATGTCGTTAGTAAGGCCATCATGTAAAGTCTTTTTATTAAATTGCCATGGCCTTCCTAGAAGAATATGTGTGGCTTCTATAGGTACAAAATCACACAAGACCTCATCCTTATATTTTCCAATTGAGAAGGCTATGAAGACTTGTTTATTAACCAAGATTTCCCTCTCTTTACTAAGCCATTGGAGCTTGTAGGGCTTTGCATGAGAGATGGTGGATAACCCAAGCTTTACCACCACTCTTGTACTTGCCACATTTTTGCAACTACCCCCATCCACAATTAAGGAACACAATTTGTTATTGATAAGGCACCTTGCGTAAAAAATGTTTTCTCTTTGACTTTCATCAAAAGGTTTTGTAATTTGACCAAGCATACGCCTTATCACTAACAAGTCTCCCTCACATGCTAACGCACACTCTTCCTCACTTTGGTTTTTGAAGAGGTAGGGGACTTAAACCTTTGAGAGCTATGGTCACTCATTAAAACCCCCCTTTGACCATCATGGTTCTTTTTGAAGGACAATTGGCTGCTATGTGCCCAAAACCTAAACATTTAAAACATTTTTGACTTGAGGTTTTGGTGGGTGACTTAGGTGTAGTGGTTGAGGGTGGATAAACTCTAGGATGTAAGTGGTATCTTTCATAAATTTGGAAGGAATTTTTTTTGAAGAAGTTTTATTTTTGTCCTTCCATGATGAGTGGTAGAATCCATCATTATGAGTAGTTTTGAAAGAAGTTTTCTTTAAAATTTGTGATTCAACCTTGATGGCTAGGTGAACCATTTTTTCCAAAGAGGAATATGTTGAATCAAGTGTGTTCAAGCTTTGAAGAATCCAAATCCTTTGAGTTTGATGGAAGGTTGGATGTGCTTGTTGTTGTTGAGGTGCTTTAGAATAGGATCTAGGGTAGATTATCTGTGTAAATCCACTCTTGATTGAATCCAAAGCTTAAGCATTTTTTAAACCTTTTGAATTGAATGTGTTTTTAAAACTAAGTGAAAAACAACCTGTTGTTTTGTCGAAACAACCGATTGTTTTACTCTTAGGTGTTTTGAAAAAGGTTGAAAACTGTTTTTGGTGTTTGACCAGCTGTCAAACCAAAACAACCGATTGATTCGCACATTCAATAAATTGTTTGTTTTCAAATCATAACAGAAAACTGTTTTGTGCATTGACTGAGCTTTAAATGATTTTGTAACTGAATGCACTCCTGTTTTAAATGCTTTGACTATTCTTTGAAAGCTATAAAGAGTTTGTTCATCTTTTGTAACAAACAAGAACTGAGATTTAATCATAGAAAAACATATTTGAGTTTTTCACTAATTTTGCTTTCAAGAGTTAAAAGATTGCTTTGAAGCTTGCTTTGATCAAGAGAGAGTGATATATGATTTTCATTTGTATTGATTTCAGATAATTTTGTAACAAGTGTAATCCTTCTGTACTTTGTGTAAACTCTGGTGTGTGAGGCCGAGAAGTGTTGTGTGCTCTTGAGGTTGTCAAGATCAACATTCTTGGTGGTGTATGTCCTGAGCCAAAGGAAGTGTGTTTCTTGAGGGGATCAAGGTCACTTCTTTGGTGGTGTGTGTAAGTAATCTAGGTTTGGTTACTTAGTGGATTCCTCTGTGGTTTTCTGGGAAGACTGGATGTAGCTCTTGGTTTAAGAGTGAACCAGTATAAACTGTGTGTGCCATCTCTCTCTCCTTTAAACTCTTTAATTTCAATTTGTATATTTGTCAACTGGTATAAACAACTGATATTTTCTGCGAAACAACCAATTGTTTTTGCGAAACAACCGATTGTTTTTGCGAAACAACCGATTGTTTTTCTGGTGCTGTATTAAATTGCTTTGTGTTTTTGGCAAACTGAATTCTGAATCAAGTTTTCTCAAAGGAATTTCATTCTAGACTAAAAAGTTTGTGAAAACCCTCTTTAAACCATTCACCCCCCCACTAGTTTAAAGCCATGCATTCTAACAAAATACTCATATAGTTCTACCACATCTTGTATTTCTCTTCTTAAGCGACTTCTAGAGGGCAAAGGAAAAATACAAGTATGTGGTGATTGATGATGAAAGGCGAAATTTAAATGAACATGGAAGGAAACATAAAAGCATGATCGAAACCAAATTGACAATAGAGGAAAAACAAGAACATAAGAACACAAATATACATGGAGTAATGGAAAAATGGAAAGAGATGGGAATGAAGGAAATGCTTATGAGATGGAAGAGATTTGGTCATGCCACTTGGAGTGTGGTCTTCCTCCAAGGTAAGTGAGATGGTCGCTAGTTGAGAGCTCTCCAATCACTCAAGATGAGACCTAATGCTAAGAGGAAACAAGCCTCACAAAAGCTTCACACAATTTGTGCAAAGTAACTTTTCTATTCAAATTCAACATGTAAATACAAGGAGTAAGGCACCCTATTTATAGTAGATGGTGCATTGGAAAACAAGAATCATGGGTAGGATGGTAAATGTGTGAGGGGCTGCCTGATGGGTTTGACTAAGTCAAAACCACTCCTTAGGCCACTTCTTCTAGAATCTAGGTAAAAAACAAGCTAAAATGATAAGTACACCACGCTATTATTCTATAGGCATCTATTCTAGCCTATCTTGCTTTTTGGACCCTTAAAGTGAGCGCAATTTATTTACAACTTGTTTTATACTTAAGAAGATTAGAAGGAAGAACATTTGATGTTCTGGTCTTTGCCCATTTCTCCTTCTGGTGAGGTCTGCTAGATCCTTGGTGGGGTCTTCACTTGAAAGTTAAGATGACTTCTCATAGTGTGAATGGTAATTTGAGTCCTTGGTCATCTCCTTGTTGGCTTGGATTGTATCAACTAGTTAGCAGAAACTTAGTCTTCTTGTATTTTTCTGACCAAAGCTCTAGTTTATCTTTTGATGACTTGGAGGTCTTCTTGGATATGTTTGTACATTCCTTCACCCTAGAGTTGTCCTTTTGATTGGGCTTACGAAAATGAACAAAAGCCCAATTAGACCCATATGTGCAAATAAATCTATAAACAACCTCTAGGTCTTCATCCTCCTTATTATGTGGTTATGTCTGGCTGGGGCTCTGCCATCATCCTCTCCTTCTTAAGAGGATATGTCCTCAGATCTATAGGGTTGATCTCGAACAACAACCTTATTTCTGCTTTGAAATCTATGCTTGTCCTTCAGGATCAAATTACCATTTGTTGGAGTCATCAAACAAATCAAATGAGTTAGTTTCAGTAGTTGTATAAAAATCAGTCTTATTAAGTTGCCATTCCTCTTGTTTTTCTATTTTGTTGATTGCTCTACAATCAAATTACATTTTCCACTTGCCATCTTTCTTGGGAACCAATAAAACATGTACAACACTAGGACTCACACTCTTTTGAACCCAACCCTTCTCCAATAATACTTGAACTTGTGACTCTATCTTCTTAGTATTTTCAGGATTAGTTTTGTAAGCCGGTCTATTTGGTGGACTAGCTCCAAAAAATAAATCTATTTGGTGTTCTATACCTCTAAAAGGTGGAAGTCTAACGGGTCCTTCCTTAGTGAATACATCACCAAATTCTTTTATAAGATTTTTGACTTTAGGAGGTAACTCACTAAATTCAGAAAGTGTTGCAGTGCATGTAAGTGCTTCTTTACACGAAGGAGGCCTGAAGGTTGTTCAAATAAAAGTAATTTCTTAACTTCAATGTTTTGAACTTTTTATTCTATCTGAATGACCTTGTGGGAAGGAACACTCTTCTCCCACGCCTCAGCTTTGTCCCTAAGGACTTTCATTTGACTTTCGATTTTTTTTTTCTTTCATTTTCTCTTTTTTGTTTCATTTGTACTTGGTCCTTTACCACTTGTGAGGGTGTTAAAGAATAAAGAACAAACTTATTTTCCCTGTGGGTAAAAGTTATCTCCTTGGTAAGACCATCATGGGTAGTTTTCTTGTCAAATTGCCATGGTCTTCCCAATAAGATATGGCAGGCTTCCATGGGTACTACATCACATAAAATCTCATCTTTGTAATTCCCCACGAAAAGATTGACTTTTACCCACTTATCCACAGTTAAGTCCCCATCTTCATTCAACCATTGCAGTTTATAAGGTCTTGGGTGGGGTGTAACTTGTAGATTAAGCTTTTCAACCATCCCCGTGCTACAACAATTGCAATAAGATCCACTATCACAATGAGATAACAAGTTTTTTCTAAAACTTTACATCTTGTGTGAAAGATGTTCTCTCTTTATGTTTCATGGTGCATACTAGGTTGATTGTTGAGGGTTATTCTAATCATCATTAATTATGCCTCACATAGATATGCCCCCTCACACTTCTTTTTTTCTTATCCCCCAATAGACTCATCATCCTGGTTGCTATACTCATCCCTCCCCCTTAAGATCATGGTTCTCCTATTTGGGCATTGGGATGCTATATGTCCTCTACCAAGACATTTAAAGGTTTGGATGTCTCTACTGCGGGTTTGTGGGGTAGAGACATCTTTTCCTATATTTTTGGGAGTTTCTTTGGATTTATCTTTTGACAGACTATCCTCCCTTTCTTTCTTGTAATCTTTCTTGGAATAAGAGTTAGATTAAGAACTCTCCTTGCGAATTTACCATTTTCTCAAAATTTGTTCAACTTTTATACAAAGTTGGATCAAGTCATTCAAGTCCATGTATGGCAAAAGTTCTACTTTCCTTATCTCAAGATTGAGACCACTAAGGAATATTGTTATGGTGGTGGTTTCTTCCTCCCTAATAAATGCTTTCATCATGTAAAGCTCCATCTTTTACCTATACTCATATACACACATGTTCTTTTGTTGAAGTCTTTGAAGCTTGTCCATCAACTCCCTATTGTAGTAAGAAGCAATATGGCGGCATCTCAAGACTCCCTTAATGTCATTCCAATATTCAATGGGAGGGTCCTTGTAAATGAGCCTATCTCTCTCTAGGGCTATCCACCAATACATAGCATTTCCTTCAAAACTTAAAGTGGCTAAGGGTACCTTCCTCTCCTCACTAACATGATGGCAAGCAAAAAATTGTGCTACTTTCATTTCCCAATCTAAGTAAGTTTTACGATTCTTTCCCAGAAAAATAAGGTAGGTTTACCCTAGTCTCTTTAGGTTGGCTTTCTCTTCTAGTTCTTCTAGGTGGAGGTTGATATTATTCATTTACTCTTAGACTCCCCTCAACATGTGAGTCACTTGACCTAGAACTAGATGCATGTGATTTTTTTTTTTAGTTTTCTAATGTATTCATCTTTTTCTCTAACAATTTTCAACTTTTTTTTTCCAAAATTGTAAGATAGGCATCTCTTTATTTCTTTTCTTCCAAAATTTGAGCCTCATGTTGCAATTTTCTAAGTGATAGTGATTGAAAATCTCTATCCAATTGTTTCAAAAAAGATTTTTTGTAGATTTCTTATCACTTTCACTATAACTTGAAAAATGAATAGATATGTTTAGAGTTATGTGATAAAAGTAATTTCAAAAGTGAAAGATAGATGAAGTGAAGTCTGTAATTTCCCAAGAAAGGGAGGTGGATCACTAGGATCTCTTAAATACCAAGCGTTTCCTTGCCAGATACTATCCCACAACACTTTCACAAACCTTTCTCTAAGAAATTTACTTAGAGCACAATCAAAGATGAAAACCAAATTTTATGCAAGAAAAATGCAAAACAATAAAAGACACAATTTAAAATTGCTATCTAGAAAGATTTTAAACTAGGCCTTTCCTAAGGTAAGGCTTCTTGGTACTTTGAACCTTGAAGACACACTCACCGACTAAGACAAATTTAATCAAATTTAAAATTTAAAATTAAGGACTACTTCAAATGGAATTGGTAATTGACATAACTTGGAAGAGTTGTCAAGAAATTGACAAGCAATAAATTGAAGTTCACAAGAAAAGGAAGCACACAAAATTGAATCCTAGTGAATGGAACCAGAATAGATGAATAAAACAAAAAACAACACTACAAAATTTTTGTGTAAATTTTCTTTGAACTTGCCGAATTTATGTTGGACAAATTACTCCAAATTTGAATTTGAAATTTTAACCACAGAAACTTCAATGTTTAAGCTCAATGTAGGGGTTGGAATTTCACAAAAATAGTGCACCAAATAATTGCAATAATATTTTCAAATTTACTACCGATTCAAATTTTCCAGAGTCAGATTTTACTTTTGCACTTTGTCTGTTTTTCATTTACCAGTTTTTTCTATTTTGAATTTTTCTATACTTCTTTTTTCACTTTTTCTTAACACATCAAACTGCTCACATACAAAATTTCAATTTTTTTCACCAACAAAATTAATTTTGATAAACGTTTTCAGCCAACACTAACTCCGGGATAGAGGAAAACCTAAATCGGAATTAAAAACAGTATTGGAAACATAAAAAACATAATGGAATTTAATAGAAATTGAACTTGTATGGAACTAATAACAAGTATGAACTCAAATATGGAAAAATTAACAGGCACCAAAGCTCAAATTCAGAATATAACTTGTACTCAAATTAAAAACAAGTAACCAAAATTAACAACAAAAGTACTACATATAATTGATGACAATTTTGGATGAACATGACATTGAAAAAACTTGAATCGATTTCAAAATTAAAATGACTCAACCACAATTAATTTGCACCGATTGAATTAATAATAACAAGACTCAAATAAAAGCAAAAACATAATATTTTACTCCATGGAACCTAAAATAAATTGAAACTGGAATGCTGAAGAACAAATTGAACAAAATGCAGCGAACAAAATTTTAAAACAACAACATGAACATAAAATTTAAATTAAAACAACAACACAATTCAAAATCAATTGATGAACAACACGCAAATGAAGAACACACAAAAATAAAATGAAGAGAAGGCACTTATCTGTTGAAGAATGAAAGCTCTAGATACCAAATGATGGTGTAGCCTTCATTTCGATTGGATTTCTTTGCAATTTTGATGTGGTGTGCAGAAGCTCAATGGAAGTGGCGAACAAGGATGGCTCCAATGGAGATATCGTTTCCTTGAAGGTGCATGGGAGGTAGGGAGAGTGATTGGTTGTGCCATATATCACTTGGGCAATAATTCACTCATATCATGATCCAAACACCTCAATTTATAGGAGAGAGGGTTGAACATTTTGGTGCCAACATTTGAAAATTCAAAATAAAACTCTTCAATGATAAGGTGCCATGTGGAGTCATGCTTTCCATGTTGGGCTCACACCTTCCATGCTAAATCCTCTCCACCTCTAGGCTGTCTTGTGGACATCCATGTACTCCATGCCAAGGTAATTTTCATCCTCTAATATACCCTAGACATTTTAGAGTTACATTGGACTCAAAAAGCCCAATTGTTATCCTAACTAGTCACTTTTAACTCTAACTAGAACTATTTTACTATTGGCCCAAATACAAGCCCAAAAACCTATGCTACTTGGCCCAAATATTTAGTCCAATTATTTTATGCTACTAGGCCCAATATATGGTTGACTAGTTAGCAAAAACTCAGTCTTGTGTTTTTTGACGAAAGCTCTAGTTTATGTTTTGATGACCTGTAGGTCTTCTTGGATATGTTTGTACATTCCTTCACTCTAGAGTTGTCCTCTTGTTTTGGCTTACAAAAATAAACAAAAGCCCAATTAGACCCATATGTGCAAATAAATCAATAAACAACCTCTAGGTCTTCATCATTCTTATTATGTGGATGTGTGTGGCTGGGGGCTCTCCCATCACATGTGCCTTTTACAAAAAACAAAATAGAGGTTCATAAATTCAAAAGCAGATTTTTTTCTTTCTTTCTTATGTGATTGTCATATTTCTTGGAATTGCTCAACTTCTTTTGGAAACTCAACACAAGATTTAATTAAAGAATAGGAGTTCAAAGATTTTCTTTTTCTTTTTTGTTTATTCTTTCCTCAAACATTTTTATAGTTTTTCTTGTCTAGACTCTGTACAGTCCCGTATCAGGGCGTTGACTAAGTCAAGGTCAAAGTCAACGACTGGGAAGTCAAAGTCAGCTCGAGGTGTCGTCCAGATGTAGAGACGCCAAGAGGAGGCGTCGCCTAGGCGAAGGCATCGCCTAGGTGAAGGCGTCGCCCAGGTGAGGGCGTCGCCAGATTAAACAGTGTAAAAGCAAGGCAATCACGGTGCGGTTCCCCGATACCCATGGGTAGGAAAGACCATGGAGGGAGCGACGTC
>Ga0123342_1007194_pt1 | contig 14883 bp, 10 predicted proteins | sample Turbeawhitnodule_FD_89960 | JGI IMG/M metagenome (GOLD analysis project Ga0123342, IMG submission 89960) | Root nodule microbial communities of legume samples collected from Mexico - Turtle bean Mexico white nodule | ecosystem: Host-associated > Plants > Roots > Nodule | place: Mexico: Nepantla...
GGTATAAACAACCGATTGTTTCTACGAAACAACCGATTATTTTTCTGGTACTATAGCTTTTGCTTGCTGTTTTGGCTAACTGAATTGCTGAATCAATTGGTTCCTGAGATAAATTCATTCTAGTGTTTTAAAAGTTTGCGAAAACCCTTTTAAACAATTCACCCCCCCTCTAGTTTAAAGCCATCTTTTCTAACACATATAAATTTGAAACACACACTACTAGGAAAATAATTACATGTGACAAAAAATATTGATTACAAAATATTGAAAAAATTTCACAAAATTTAAGTGATGAAATTTTTGGCAAAGCATGAAGTCGTCATTAAATGAGGTGTCACAATTTTTGTGATGAAAAATATCATTTCATCACATATAATGATAAAAACACAACAACCTTTTCCTTTTGCCACAAAATGTATAAGAAATATACATCCTTATCTGTTGTAATAGTATCAAAGAGATTCTCCATAAATTTGTTTGATCGGTTAAGTGAGTACATGTTCACCTAAAGTGAATTTTAATTGGAAGAACATGTGGCTTGAAGCTAGACACAAATTTGTAAGTGAACGAAATTTCACTTAAAGTAGTGAGATGAATACTTTAAGTAAATGAGTTTCATATCGCTTAATGTGAGTTTCAATCCACTTAAGCGAGTGAGATTGCATATCACTTATTGCAAAGGTACAAACTCTTAAGTCAAAAGTACAGATTGAGCGTTCATAAGAAATACATATCGCTTAAATGAATGAGCAAAGCTGCATTGTTTGCAACAAGTATTTAACACTTGAAACAATAATTGTTAGAATAGTCACTTATGTGTGAGAAGTGAGATGCTTAAGCATGAAATTATGTTGGCTTAAGCGTTGGAGGGTGATTGCTTAAACGATGGAAGGTGATCGCTTAAGTGTGGCATTATATGTCATCATCATATGGATGATTGACAATCCATCCTTCACTGTGCTTTGCGACAACAACTATTTGTCAATATTAAAATTTTCATATCCTTAAAAAATAAAAGTGAAATTAAATACAAAGAAGATATAAATATGCATATAAAATAATAGATTAAAAAATTGAAGTAGTAAAAAAAATATTTAACAACAATTTTGGAAGCCTTAGAGGACATTCATATGTTAGAATTAGAGGCCTTAAATAAGAAGGGGGGGGGGGTGAATTGTTTTTGAAAGATTTTCGCATAGGTTGAAGGTAGAATGAAAAGTTATGAAGAATTAATCTGTTCAGCCAAATAGAAAATTGTTTTTAAGCTTGATTCCTGAAAACCAAACATGTTGTTTTCATGAAACAACTGGTTGTTTATACCAGCAGATTTGAAAAGAAAAGTTAAAACAGTTTAATGAGTGTAAGGATAGAGAGATTCACACAAGATGTTTATATTGATTCACTCTTAACCAAGAATTACATCCAATCCTCAGCTAACCACTGAGAATTTACTATGTAATCAAACCTAGATTACAAAACACACACCAAAAGTGATGATCTTGAACTCCTCAAGAACACACACCACTTTTGACAAACCACATAGTTTCCATAAACACCTTCTGAAACTATACCACATAAGAACACACAAAAATACAATGTTAAGAGAAGAAGAGGAATAGAACACACATGGGTAAATCAAAGTTTAAAGTTCAAAATTACAAGACCCAATCCTTTTCCACACCTGAGATGATCCAAAAGTTCTTTGAAATCTTGAAAACTGTTTTTGATTGATCTCTTTCTTAGTTAATGCATAGGATCTTAAAAAAAAACCTTTTTATACTCCAACCAAATGTTCAAAGCAGTTAAATCAAAAACCAAAAGTTGTTGGAATCATTTAAAACATATTGGAACCACTTAACAGAATTTTGTTAAGGTTTTCAGAAAAACAATCAGTTGATCTCTCGAAACAACCAGTTGAATCTGTTTGACACCAAAGCCAAAACAAAGCTAAGCTTTTCCAAGCCATTTTAAAAACCACTAAAAGTGTCAAACAACCAATTGATTCGACATTTCAACAGGTTGAAATTTCATACCCTTTTAGAAAACTCATCTTTTCAAAAAGATTAAAATTCAATTAACTTTGGATCATCTTAAAGAGTAAATTAACAATTCAAGTACTACTAGACAACACACACACAACCAACAACAAGGTCTTTAAGCTTTCCAATTGGATTTGGAGACATCAAAGCACATTGTTCAACCTCATACACCAATTTTAAGAGTCTTATAAGTCTTTTTGAAAAAGATCCCAACATAATAATGCAATCACCTTTTGCTTTTGAAATAAAATAAATAAGTTAGTTGCATTTGTAAATAGAATGCAAAATAAAAGTAAATTGTTGTGAAAGAAACAAGAAAATTATAAAAAAAAGCTAAATTGTGATTTAATTAATTTTTAAAAAATTATTAAAATTATCATTTGATTATAATTATGCTAAGAATGCGATTTGGTTTGTAAAGCATTCAAACAAAATTAACTTTATTTAATGTGTTATGTCAGACACACTTTACCAAATTAACTAAATCTTTTGTTTGGATTTTTTTTTTATTTTGATTAAAGATTATACTTGATACATAATTGACCTTAAAAATTTTGTGAATCCATGCATAGTTAAATAAATATTTTTTAAATGACGCTTTTTTCATTTAATGAAACATAAAATATATTTTTTAAGGACAACTTATAATATAACTGACCAGATAAACATATTTAAATGCTTAATTTATTTTTAGTCTTTTAGTTTAAAAAAATAATCGCATTAGATACATATTTTTCACATCAACTCAATCTTGTTAACATATAATTTTGTCCATATAATCAAAGTTTGTTTTCGAAGAAAATTAAAAAAAAATTCAATTAATAATAATTAAATAAAGGAGCACCAATTTAAGAGAAAATAATAAAATAATATTTTTAAATAATAAATATAAATACTAAAGTCTAGAAAAAAGATTAATTTAAGGAAATAAAAAAATATTTTTAAAATAAAAAATATTTCTTGTTTATTTGATAAAAGTCTAAAATTTAATATTCTAATTTCTTTAATCTTAAATGTATATAAAATAAAAATAATAATATAAAAATAAATAGTATTAAAAAAATAAAATAAATCATCTTCTCCGCATCCACTTGCACATCTCAACGGTCCGCACAAACTTATTATTCAAAGAAAACGAAGACAAGTGAGGGCAAAAAAAAGACATTAAGGATTTTTATTTTATTTTATTATTAGATCAACTTTTGCCTATGTCCTACAGCTTTCACCTAGCTTTTTTTATTTTGTTTTATTATCATATAATAGAGACGGGACTTTGTTTTTTTGTATAAGTGGGGGATCCAATTTTATTTGACTGCATACTAAAGAAAAAAATGCGTTTTGTAGATCACATGTTGGGTCTTTGATGATTTTTTTCAATATTCACTTGGATAGTAGAAGTGTCATGAAAAATTATGTTAATATTATCTTTTGTAATTGTTACATCAAAACATACTGATCTTTTAGTTCTTTTAAAATCTTTGTACACGTATATATTTATCATTTATAATTTTCTCTTTTATAATTTGATATTGATTTTTTAATATAATTGTGTATTTTATGTTATTTTTGTATGTTGAAGAATTGTCTAGCTATATGTATATAAGGTTGGAAAAAAATTAAATTGTGAAATTCAATTAATAATTATCCAAATTCATATTACTTTTAATCCATTTAAATGAATTTATCTCAAATCTAAATTCATATTTTTGGATTTTTAGTCCAATCCATTTAATTGGATATGAATTAGATATAGACTCGATACATTTTTGGATTATGCAAAATGAATTTTGGGTTGGATTTTGACTTAGTTTTGGTCTAGGTTGAGCCCGAGTCCATGTTGAGCCGAGTCAGCCCGAGCCAATGTCAAGTCAATTCGGTCCTGGCCAAAGTCGAGCCGAGTCGGTCCGGGCCAAAGTCAAGCCTAGACGGCCTAGGAAAAAGTCGAGGAGAGTCGGCTTAGGCCAAAGTCGACTAGAGTAAACCTTGGCCTAAGTCGAGCTAAGTGGGCCAAAGCGCAAGTCGAGTTGACACTAGCCCATCTCACGCCCAGTAGACTCGGGCCAATATCGAGCCGATTCGGCTCAGGCCCATGACGAGCTAAGTTGACCCGAGCCAATTTCGAGTCGAGTCGGCCTCCGTCCCTATCTAGCCGAGTCCGCTCCCTAAAACCCATGCAAAGAAATATAATACAACTCCATATAACCTAGACAAAATTATATATAGTTGATACCTATTACGAAAAAAGTCTAAGTAAAAACTAGAGTGCAAACTAAAATACTAAAAAAACTCAAGTTGATTAAGCAAACTATAGAGACAATGAGATTATCACCTCAGTGATTACACTCCTGAATAATAAGTTAACTTTAAAGTCAATACTTTTACAAAAAGACAAACATTTATTTCATCTACTACGTTTAATCCAAGGAATAAGATATAAGTTCATAGAAGATAAAGTAAGGCATACTAAGATAGAGTTACTCTCCGGCCATAAGCGATAATATCCAACCTGTTCAACTTATTTAATAACAATGAATTCAACAAAAATAAACAATTAAACACTCAAAAAGGAAGAAAATCCATAAACAAACTTCCTTATACTGTTTTTAAGAATCCTAACACATATAACAAAGAAACCAGCAACATTTATATTAACTTTAATCAAGTCAACCTATAAAAAACTTCAAACAACTCAGATAAGCTGCAAGATTTTTGTTCGTCTCGTATTAATTAAAAAAATTCAAACACAATAAAATTAAATATGTCATTGATTTCTTAGAAATGCTTCTAGAAAGTCTAACATATTTCTATATTGTTTCAATAGCGATAAAAATATTAATTTCTTTTTATTTATTTATTTATTTATAAATTATACTTATTTACATATTTTTTAAATTTATATATTTCTTAAAATATGTATACTTTAAATTATTTATTTATTTATTTAAATTTTTATTTCTCTAGTTATATATTACATACACTTATTTTTAAAATTAATATATTTTTCACAACTCAATAAATTTAATTATATCACGTATTGTTAATTACTTTCTTAAAATCCTTTATTTTCTTATTTAAAATTTTATCTATTTTATAAATATATTTATTTTTAAATATTCTTTTATCTAATTTATTTACTTATCTGAATAATTATATCCTACATACTTATGAAATACAATTGTTTTAATTTTGATTTTTAAAAAATGTAATTTTTTATTCAAAAAAAAGTTCTCCTAAATTCTTTAATTTTTTATATTTCTTTTTTCCCTTTCAATTATTTAATAAATAAAAAATAGAAACAAAATTAAAAACAAACTCAAACTTTGGTTATCTTGGGAATCAAATTACTGCTGGCGCCACCACATCAGCCAATCACATCCGAATTCAGCTTTCAGAAGATCGAATTCTAACATAAGTCATTATATGTTCACACTCCCTTTCTCATTCTCATTCATTTTATAATTGAAAAAAAAAATATTTTGTTTTCTCATTCTCATTCATTTTATAATTGAAATTTTTTTTTTGTTATAATATAATATTTTATTAGAAAAAGTATTGTAAGGTAGAAAAAATTTATGAACAGGGTGTGAAAACAATTTTTTCATTATTTGTACATTCACATCCTTCTATCATTGTAAATAGTGTAATAATTATTATTTTATTATTATATAATATTTTATATTAAAAAATTGAAAGAATAATAAGAGATAGAGAAATCAATGTCACCAAGTTCGTCTCAATTATTGGAATACTTCTGAAGCTTTATATATATTTGGTTTTCTTGTGGAGTCTGATAACGGCTATATGGTCATTTAATAAGAGTGATATGAAGGTCTGAGGCTCCATAATTGTTAAGAAGGAAGGTCAATCACGCCTTATTTACATTATTCTTGACGCTATATCTGTTGTTTCAATTCCATCTTCTACTGAAAATTAAATTATCAAGTGAATAAACCATGCGAAACTGAATTCAGACCATCTTTAGATTTCTCTAAGCAAAATTTTAACTACCGTCCGGACTATATAAGTAATATAGTAATATGATTAATATCATTTTAATCAGATATAAATTCGACGTGAGATAATCGAAAAAATATTGTTACGTTTCAGGATCATGGTTTTTATTATTTATAAATTCATAAATTGATGCATGAAGATAAAAAATATGATTCTTATTATTTAAATCTGTTGTGATATTATTCTAAAGATAAAAAATATGATTGTTATTATTTAAATATGTTGAGATAGACTACCTATATTATGTGGTGGAGAGGCATCTCGAGCCTGTAGGAGAAGTACGAGAAGTGGAGATAATTGGTAAGAAATTCAAGCTCGACGCGTCGTTACACAAGGAGTTAGAAGAAAAGGTCAAAAAGATCTTATCAAAGAACATGCATGCTTTTGCATGGTCGACTGTCGATATGCTTGACATTGATTTTGACTTCCTCTATCATTGTCTGACTATGGATGAAGGAGTGATGCCTGGGGTGCAAAGGCATAAAAAAATTAATGAAAAAAAGCTTCTCGCCATGAAGAAGGAAACTCACAAATTAGTGGAGGTCAATCATATTAGGGAAATTCAATACCCTGAGTGGTTGGAAAACGTGGTAATGGTAAAAAAGTCAAACGAGAAGTGGACTTCACCGACCTCAATAACGCCTATCCGAAAGATTCTTATCCTTTGCCTAATATAGATTCCTTAGTCGATAGCGCATCCGGGTGTGGCTTGCTTAGTTTCGTGGATGCCTTTTCGGGGTATAATCAAATTCGAATGCATCCTAGAGATGAAGAAAAAATCGCGTTTATGGCCGAAGCGACTAACTATTGCTATAAAGTTATGCCTTCCGTACTAAAGAATGCAAGGGCGATATATCAATGTCTGATGGACACGATCCTACAACCCATGATGGTACGTAATGTTCAAGTATACTTCAGTGATATTGTGGTAACTTTCGAAACATCAGAAACTCATGTCACTGACCTAGAAGAATCTTTCAAAACAATCGGTAAGTATAGTTTGAATCTCAACCCCAAAAAATGTGTTTTTGGTGTTCAAGCTAGAAAGTTCCTCGAATTTTTGTTAATAGATAGAAAAATAAAGCCAAATCCCGACAAGTGTGCATTAATACTAGACATGAGGAGTCCCAACAATGTAAAAGAGGTACAACGGTTAACTGGTCAGATGGCTACACTGTCACGTTTTCTTTCGGCCAATGGAGATAAGGGTATCGTTATTTTTAGTGCCTCTGAAAGAATGATTATTTCATTTGGTTGGTCGAGTGCGATGAGGCCTTCATAAAGCTTAAAGACTATCTAGCAAACCTGCCTGTACTCAGCAAACCGACCCCGAAGGTTCCTATCTGATTATATTTCTCGGTGACCGACCGAGGAATCATCTCGGTCATTGTACAAGATGAAATGAAGACCCATAAGCCTATATATTTCATCAGTAAGGTATTACAAGGCGCTGAGTCACGTTACCAAGCCATTGAGAAAGCCACCCTAGTCGTTGTTTTCACAGCCCAATGGTTACAACATTATTTTTAGAGTTTCACGTAATTGTGATGACCAATCTCCCAATCAAACAATTTTTTCAAAATCCATATATAGCAGGGAGGATGGTCAAGTGGGCCATTGAGTTATCATAGTTTGACATTCAGTATGAACCACATGGTCCTATTAAGGATATGTGTATGCTGACTTTGTCATCGAACTCGCCCCCGAAGGATTTCGAAGCAAAGGGGGAAGATTTCAGATGGATTCTCTTCGTAGATGGATCATCTAACCTTAAGGGAAGTGGAACAAGCATCATTCTTGAAGGGCCTAATGGAGTACTTCTAAAGCAATCTCTTAAGTTTGCTTTCAAGGCTAGCCACAATCAAGTTGAGTACGAGGCCCTGATTGTCAGAATATTATTGGCGAAGGAACTAGGAGTGCCTCATTTGCTAAAAAAAGTGATTCCCTGCTTATAACAGGAGAAGTATCTGGAGATTACCAAGAAAAGGATCCTCAGTTGGCTTTGTATCTCAAGTATGTTAAAACTTTAGTGGAAATCTTTTTTTCTTTTGATCTTGTGCATGTTTCGAGGGATCAAAATTCCTAAGGGGACTTGCTGTCTAAATTGGCAAGCTCGGGAAAAAGAAGACTACATTGAGATTTTGCAGGTAGCCACGGGGGATACCCGGATGATGCCATGTGTCCGCTATCTGGCAGATGGATTATTGGTCAAATCAACTTGGCCGAATCCCAAAATTGGACCAACTCGGTTGTCAACACTTACTATGAACATACTAACTTAGCTGAATCCTATGATCGGACCAAATTGGCTGACGACTTTTATGATCTGACCAACTTGACCAACGACTTCTACAAATGGACTAACTTGGTTGACGATGATCACAGTCAAATTACTTCGGCCTATAAAGATATGAATTCAATTTCAATCATTTAGGGTGAATTCTCTTCGAACGAGGTTAGTGTTTGATTTTAAAGATATGTTAAATGAGTTATTTATATTGAAGTGTTATTCCACTTTGTTGAATTTGTTTTTGGCTTCGTAAAGTTTAAGATTGAGTTATATCTTTGTAAAACTTTATTGTAGAATGAGAAGTGTTTATTTTGAAATAAACACCTTAAAAGGTTTAAAGTAGATATTAAATATTTTTTAAATCTTAACGAAAGTTTGGTGAAAGCTTGAATCATAATAAACAACTTGGTTGACGACTATGATTAGATCAACTTGACCCACAAATATGATCGGACTGCATTTATAATTGATAGACCCACGTCATATATAGTGTCTTGAGCCACGTGTAAAATCACTTCTAATGCAAAAGGTTTTTCATGTAAACATTGACTATAGCCTCATTGCCTTGCTCACTCGGCTCGAGGCTAGGGAATTGTGTAACATTCGGGTTATATCGGTAATATGATTGATATGATCTTAATCGGATATAAACCCGATGTGAGGTAATCGAAAAAATGATTGTTACGTTTTAGCAAGATATCAGAGACTCTTTTTTCTTTTTGTTACATGGAGATAGGGAAAAACCAATGAAATATTGATTGATAAATATGTTTTTTATTCAAATGGTTTTTATTCCTTATAAACTCATAAATTGATGCATGAAAATAAAATATATGATTAATGTTATAAGGAAGATAAAATATATAATTGTTATTATTTAAATTTGTTATGATATCATTATGGGGAAAAACTCTATAAATAGAGGATGATCCTCGACAAGAAAAACAAGTATTATTCCATGCAATACATGCTACACTGATATTTTATACGATCGCTGATTTGATCATCAGAATATTATCAACAGGTGAAGCTCCACTCATCTCATTATGACCTCCAAGCATTCAAAAGCTACAATTACGAAGGAATAATCTCGAAGACGATCTCCAAACTTCCGTCATCAATTCGACGAGAACACTAACTATCTAAAATTTTAAATTAAAGATTAATTTAAAATATAAAATATTTAAAACTTAATGTTAAATACTAATTTTAAATTTTTTATTAATAATAAAAAATATTTTAAATATTAATAATTTTATAGTTTATAAAATAATATCTAAATTAATTATTAATTTTTTTATTTTTATAATTAGTTTTTATTAAACGATCTTCTTTTCTTGTAGTATTTAATAATGGATACAACAGTTTCTCCTATAACTGATCCATCTGGTGAAAATTTTCGAAGATATCTTAAGTATTTCCTTGATATTTGCCTCACATACTAATATGTTTCACTCAATATACATTTAATTATTTTAGTTTAAAATTTAAATCATAAATTTATAGTTATATTAAATTTTTTAACATAATAATTTACTTAATTTGAATAAAGCCCTCTACAGAAAAAATACTGTCTAATCATAATAAAAAAATCAACTAAAAAAAGCATACACATGTGATCATACTAAAAACTAATACTTACATCCCAAATGTCTTTTAATAAAACATAATTTACCTTTTTTGCTAATCTTTTTCTATATATAGCAACACTTGTTGTACCTTACTAGGGCAATTTAATATCTTGCTCTTTCTATTTATTGCAAATATCACACAAGAATGGCAACCCATCATCTTGTCAAATATGGCAACCCAGATGGATGGGATTGAGTGACCATAGACAAAGTTAAGTGATAACATGTTTTTGTTCCTCTATTGTCTTCTCGTGTCTCTTTTATTGCAAAATATGTAGCCATTTTAGGTGATATGAACCATGCTCATCCTTCACATTAATTCACGTAACTACTCTATTTATTGCACATAACTTATCATGTCAAGTATTCTCTTTATTTATAAGTTATTCAGAACAACCACTAGATCTTCACAAGTACCTTGAACTTCTACCACATTATGGAGAAATTGCTGCATGCAAACAAAATGGCACTTCTTCCAGCTATGTTTCTTTCCCTAAACCTACTATTTTCTCTCTCTCAAATTTCCCATGCAACTGACACCATTTCTAAGTCCCAACCACTTCTTAATGGAAGCACCTTGGTCTCCAAAGATGGAACCTTCGAGTTGGGTTTCTTCACTCCCGGTAGTTCCACAAACAGCTACGTTGGAATCTGGTTCAAGAACATTCCAGTTAGAACCGTGGTTTGGGTTGCCAACCGTGACAACCCTTCAAAACATAAATCCAACATGTTGTCTCTAAACAAAGAGGGAAACCTCGTACTTCTCAGCCAAAACCGGTCTGTTGTTTGGTCGACAAATGCAACAACTATGGTTTTGAATCCCGTTGTGAAACTTTTAGACAATGGAAATTTAGTGATTAGAGATGAGAAGGATAACAGCAACAGTGAAGATAGTTTTGTGTGGCAGAGCTTTGACCATCCTTGTGATACACTCTTGCAAGGAATGAAGTTGGGGTGGAACCTTAAAACTGGTCTCAATAGGTATCTTAGAGCTTGGAAAAGTTGGGATGACCCTTCTTCCGGAGATTTTACTTCTGGTGTGAAGCTTGGGGTCAATCCTGAATTGGTAATATGGAAAGGCTCGGTTGAGTACTATCGTAGTGGTCCTTGGAATGGGATTTTTTCTAGTGGGGTATTTGGTTTCAGTCCAAATCCACTTTTTGATTATAAACATGTTCAGAATGAAGATGAAGTGTATGTTAGGTACACTCTGAAGAATAGCTCTGTGATTTCTATAATTGTTTTGAACCAAACCCTTTATCTTCGCCAACGCATTACTTGGATTCCTCACACAAGAACTTGGAGTGTGTACCAATCCCTGCCACAGGACAGTTGTGATGTTTACAATGTTTGTGGTGCATATGGGAGTTGTGTGATTAACGCGTCCCCAGTGTGTGCATGCTTGGAGGGGTTCAAGCCAAAATCACCCCAAGATTGGAATCAAATGGATTGGACACAAGGGTGTGTGCATAATGAACCATTGAGTTGTGGAGTCAAAAATAGAGATGGGTTTCGTAAAATTGCTGGGATGAAAATGCCGGATACCTCACATTCTTGGATAAATCAAAGTATGACACTTGAAGATTGCAGGGTCAAATGCTTGGAAAATTGTTCTTGCACTGCTTATGCGAACTTGGACACAAGTGGGGGAGGTAGTGGTTGCTCCATTTGGTTTGGTGATCTTGTTGATCTGAGAGTTTCAGAAAGTGGGCAAGATCTTTATGTTCGAATGGCAACTTCAGATACGGGTAAAGACAATCATATTTTTCTAACTTTGCTGAATTAACACAACAAAACTGCTTTTATCTCACTATCACAAGAGCTTCATTTATTGGTCAAACTATATGCAGATGCTAAAAATAATAAGCATTCAAAAAAGTTAGTCTCCTTGGTTTCAATCACAGTTTCTCTTGTCCTTCTGGTTCTATTGGCACTCTCCTACATTTTCATGACCAGAAAAAAGTGTAAAGGTAAATTTCTAAACCGGAAAGCCTTTTTCTATTGTTATTTTTATTTCAGAAGGATCTTAAACTAGTTTATTTGAACACCTACAATAACTACAAAATTGAACACCAATGTTCTTCCAATTTCATTAGAATACAGAATTTTGAAGAATTTCTTTTGCTTGTTTTTCTTGTTTCAGGCATTATTTTCTTCTTTAGTACAGTAAACATGATAAATTAAAACGGATTTGATTGACTATCTTATCTGTTGTGTATCATAAACTAGAGGAAAATATTGATACTCTGTAGTTTCGTGTATTTATCGGTTGTAGATGCCTATAAATTACACACACACACACACACACATATATATATATATATATATATATATATGAATGTCTGTCTTTTATTTTATAGGTAAACAGAACTACCAATTTCTCTATCACCACTTAAATTGTGTGCCTTCAAATGATTCTAACGTTCTTGTTTTAAGAAAATGGAATATGGACAAAGGAGAAAGATGATGGAGGGCAAGAAAATTTGGAGCTTCCTTTCTTTGATCTTGCAACAATAAGTAATGCCACCAATAACTTCTCAATTGACAACAAGCTTGGTGAAGGTGGTTTTGGACCAGTATACAAGGTATAAACTTTCATTCTTAGTATTAATATAAGGCTAAATAAAACTCATGATTTTCATTATCTGTTAAATATTCTCACTACAAAATTCAGGGTACAATGCTAGATGGACAAGAGATTGCAGTTAAAAGGCTCTCAAGGAGTTCAGGACAAGGATCGAAAGAATTTAAGAATGAAGTTATATTGTGTGCCAAACTTCAACATCGGAATCTTGTCAAGGTTCTTGGTTGTTGCATTGAAGCAGAAGAAAAAATGTTACTCTATGAGTACATGCCAAATAGAAGTCTCGATTCATTTATTTTTGGTGAGTAGTTATTAAAATGTTGCTTAATTAGTATAGAAAAAGTTTGGTTATTTCCCTTTTTTTTAACAAATGACTAATCACTTATAGGAACTTTGCTAGATTCGGAACGAGGTAAACTTCTAGATTGGCCTATGCGCTTTAACATCCTGTCTGCAATTGCACGAGGACTTCTCTATCTTCACCAAGATTCTAGATTAAGAGTCATACATAGAGATTTGAAAGCAAGCAATATTTTATTGGATGATAACATGAATCCAAAAATTTCAGATTTTGGTTTGGCTAAAATGTGTGGAGGTGATCAAGTTGAAGGAAATACAAACAGAATTGTTGGAACATAGTAAGTATCTTTAAAGATCAAGGTCAATGTTTTTCAATAATTGATGAAACAATGTATCAGTTCATCTTTTGTTTTCTGCAGTGGTTATATGGCACCAGAATATGCTTTAGATGGATTATTTTCTACAAAATCAGATGTTTTTAGCTTCGGTGTATTGCTGTTAGAAACAGTTACAGGAAAGAAAAATAGAGCAATTACATGTGAAGAGAATAGTGATAATCTCATTGGACATGTGAGTAAAAGAAAATAGAAATTAATTTCTGGATTACAAATTGAGCACATATATATAACAATTGCATTGATTTATTGTAGGCATGGAGAATGTGGAAAAAGGGCATTCCAGAACAAGTGCTTGATGCTAATATAGTGGACTCAAGCAATATATCAGAAGTTGTTCGCTGCATTCAAATTGGTCTTTTATGTTTACAACATCATCCTGAAGATAGACCAAACATGACATCAGTGACTGTAATGTTGAGCAGTGACAGTGTTTTATCTTTACCTAAGGTACCTGGCTTCTTGATAAAGAATATTTCAATTGAAGCCGAGCAATCTTGTGGTAGACAAGAGTCTTGTTCAATCAATGATGTAACTGTGTCATTATTAGATGCTAGATAGAAACAAAATAGTTTATTAACATTGTATATTTTTTCTGTAATAGCTAGAACTTGACACTTCAAATATTTGTAGTCAATGTTATTGATGGTGAAAATAGGTTTTTGAAACAAAGTTATTAGAACAATGAATTTTGATCTTGCATTTAGTGCATGGTTCCTAATAAGAATACGATGAGAAAAAAATTCATATAAAATAATTGTTTTGAATATCATGACCTACCAGTTTTCTAGTAATTCGATAAAATGCATTGGGAAAAGGGTATAAGGAAGTAAGAAAGAAGTTCACATATAAATTATATTCATTAAAAAAAGAGAGATAATTGAGTAAAAAACTGATTATGATTGCATTTTATTCTTCCATGTTCTAATGTTTTTTTAATAAAGTATGACAGTGATGTAACCAGAGCCAAGATAGAATTAATAACAAGCCATATATTATATTTCTTCTACTTTTCACCTTGGTATAAAAAAATAGAAAAATGATGGTTTAACAACCGCAAATGCGTTGCTCCACCATACAACTACTGACGTGGCAAGGATAATAATATTTTATTTCTGTTGTGAGGCCTAGTAAAAATTTATGAAAAGATAATATTTGAGTGTCCTTGGTCACATTGGTCACATTCTAAAATTAGGTTAGAAATTGGGGCTGCACTTATTTCACTTTCTTTTTGAGTTCGTTGCCGTTTTCCCTCTTCCCCCCTTCTTCTTCACATCCTCTTTCACCTTCTCCTCAAGCTTTCTCTTCCAACGTTTGTGGTGGTCGTGGTGGGTATGCCTCTTTTCACGGTGGTTGGTCGTCGTCGCGGGTGTGGCTGTTTTGACGGTGGTTGGTCGTGGCGGTGGATGCACGTGTTTTCACAGTGGTTGGTCATCGTAGTGCGTGCAGCTATTTTGACGGTGGTTGGTTGTGGTGGTGAGTGCGCATGTTTTCAAAGTGGTTGGTTGTGGTGGTGGATGCGGTTGTTTTGACGGTGGTTTGTCGTGGTATGAAGGAACTATTTAGGTGAGTTTTGGTTCTTGTAGATGAGTTGAAGATTGGGAAGATAACAAAATTATTATTTGTAACA
>Ga0123342_1007195_pt1 | contig 14878 bp, 8 predicted proteins | sample Turbeawhitnodule_FD_89960 | JGI IMG/M metagenome (GOLD analysis project Ga0123342, IMG submission 89960) | Root nodule microbial communities of legume samples collected from Mexico - Turtle bean Mexico white nodule | ecosystem: Host-associated > Plants > Roots > Nodule | place: Mexico: Nepantla...
ACAAAATACAAAAACAAGAACAAAAAAAAAAAGGGTAGTAAAAAAAGACAAAAAAAAAAGTTACCTCAAGTAAAGATATAAATTAAAAAAAAAAAAAAAAACTGATGAAAGAACATTACCCAAATCCGAATTGTATATATCTCACAATGGAATGATATATCAACAACTAAACCATGAAAGGCTCAAAAAGTACAATTCAGCAGTAAAATCAGCCAGAAAAGAGAGACTCGTCAATTTCAATCTTCACCACCTCATTATCTTCGAATCTGTTTTTCTTGGAAGGTGCCGGTGGAGCATAAATCCTTGGTGGCCCTCTACCCTTCTTCTTGTCCTTTGGCCTCGCCTAATAATACCCCCCAATTCCATTCACAACATTAGAACCAAGAAAAGCATAGCATTAAAACTAAAAAAGAAATTGAAGAAAAGAGAAAATGGGAGCAGAAGTTTACATTCCCAAACGAATGGGCGAAGCGCTTCCCCTTTGCCGTTTTCCGGTCCCCTCTTCCGCAGTACACTGGGAGATAACAAAATACACAAAATTGGAAAATGGGGTGTCAGAAATCATGCATAATAAAGCAAAGTTGTTGAAAAAAAATGGATTTAGTGTTGCAGAATGTACCAGAAGGAGTTAGGAAGAGATTGGAGGTTGCAGACGCTGAGAGGGAAGGGAAAGGAGTGGAGAGTGGCGAGAAGAGAGTTTGGGAGTGAGAGAAGGAAAGGTGAGACATGGAAGTGTGAAATTGAGTGGAGAGTGGAGGAGGGGATGCTAGCAGCAGTGACGCCATGGCTGAGGATAACTGAAGGGATAAAGTTTGAGAAAGAGGAAGAAGTTATTGGAAGTGGTTTTGTTTAAAAAAGAAAGTAGGAATATACTAAAAATGTATAATATATATTTAATTAATTTTTTTATTATAATAAAATAACAAGTAAATTTCGAAACAGTGTAATTTTATAATTCAAATGTTATTATAAAAAATCAATAAATATTTAAAATAAAATTCTTAATAACAATCCAAATTTATAATAAAAATTAAACAAATTTAATATGACTTGAGTAGAATAGTTAACATTTACCCAATCTTGATTCCATATTTCATAACTATGAAGTCATAAGAAAGGTTTTCAAAGTTGACCAGATATTACGGTATTAGATGTTATTATAATTAAGAGTAATATTTGATATTTTAATTTGATAATTTCTTGTGTTTTCTTGTATGGCTCTTAATTACATGGATTTGATAGTGTATGCTTTAGAATTTTAAAAAATATTGAATATAGCATCATGAACTGGTTTAACCATCAGTTTTCCTTAAGAACTGGTTGGTTCAAAGACTTGCAAAAAGTTTCTGAGATTTGTGAAAAGTTGAATTTACCCTCTTGAACTAAGGCACAATTTCATGTTCCTTATAAATTCTCTACCTGCCCTTTACTTTTCTTGGTAGAAAATGGACAAGTCAAGGAGAAGCAAAATCAGTGAAACTGTGATTGTTAACCAGCAAAAACCCAAAGCCATTACTCCTAAAACAAAAATCAAGATTGGAATTTATTCGTTTGGTAAAAGCCAATACATGATTCCATTTTTCACTTGATTCCACCAATAGAAAGTTTGCAAAATCTCTATCCTCTTGAACCTTCACATTTACTTATTTACTTAACCACTGATTAAGTTTCTGTCCATTATTTAGTTTCTCACCATAATGGTTACAAAACACTGTTCAGTCTTTTGTGCGGGATGAATAATAGGTCTGCATAATTGTGAGAACAAGGAGTGCAGCCGCTGCTAACACGCCTATGAATTTCCACACTGTGGGGAAATGATCACGTATCAAAATTCTGTACCAGTTTCTGCAGTAGTAAACTATAATCTCATAAACCCTTCTGAATCCATGCCAAGTCACAATAGGAACCTTTTTCAATGCACTTCTGACTTTCCTCCCCCGGTACTTGTTCAATCTATCACAAACATCCTCATAACTCGAATCCATGTACTCAGCTCCCTTAGAAATCGTGTCGAACATATCCAAAAGTTCTTCCTTGCTCTTCCTACTCTTATTCACTATCACCCCTTTCTCCTCTAGCAGCTCAATGTCATGCTTGCAACACACTAGCCCTTGGAAGAACAATGCATACGAAGTGTACTTACATCTGATCCAAATTCTGCTCTGCTCCCACGCAATCAAGTTCCTCCACCTCACTTCGGTTGTTTCCTTCACACACAGCGGTGGAATTCTCAGCACACTGCCACTGAAACTAATGTCAAAGTTGAACCAATCCACCCATTCATGCCTATCAGTGATGTCTGCAGCCTCGATTGTTATCCCAGCAGCGTGAAGCCTCGTGGCGCATCTCTGAAGCTCCTGCTTCACGCGTTTACCCTCTTGCTGAGTCTGTTCCACTGTGGACAAGTGCATCAAGTGAAGAACGTGCACGCCACCAGAGTTATTCACCTCAGGGTAACCAAAAGCTCTGCGAACAATATTAGCAACACGGTGATCATTGTGGATGTCACTGCGATCGGGAAAAACCTTCCTGAACAACTTCTTGAGTACGATGAAGGGAACTTGGTTCTCAAGCATTGTGATGTCGTTCACAACAGAAACCACCTTCTCATGGTTCTGTAATATAGGGTCATTTGGGTTGCTACAATTGTTACATATAAAATCGCCAAGTCTGATAAGGAGCTCCAACAAAAAACACCCATCAACTATCATTATCTTGGCTAACTCGTGCGGTTCAGATTCGATGTTACCTCCGTAGCTTGCGATGATGAGTTTGTCCAATTTGAGGATGTCGGTGCCGCATTCTCTGAGTCTCTGTTCTGATCTTCTGTTCTGTTCTTCCGTTCCTCTTCTGTCGAGAAACTCGCGCATGTAACGCCACTTTGTCTCTTCCATCAGTTGGAGGTGTCTGGTGATTCCTCTGTGTAAGGGTCCTATGGAGACCTCTTTTGGTTTGAAAGCTGCTTCGTTTGGGCCTCGAAGCTCCTCTGTGACGCTTGAGATGCTGCAGGCTTGGACTTGGCCATGGAAGAGGGAACCCAGCATGACTTCGATGGGAATCATCCAACTGAAATCGGCTTGTGCCATCTTCAATTGAAGTCAGAGAATGGGAAAACTTTCAGCTACAGAGATGGAGAAAGACGCAGAAACTAATGGTATCTGGTTGAGCTTTATGGATGTGATTGCGAAAGCTCTCAGAAAACCATGAAAAAAAAATCGAAGTTTCTCTGCAACTTCATAGCAGAGTTGTGGAAACTCATTTGGTGTTTTCAAGTCAACTAAGTTTAGTTTGTTTAAGACGTACTATTTAAATACTTTTATTATTTTTTTAAGACTAAAATAGACTTTTTCAACTCTTACTCTTTTTTTCAAGCCTGAAGAAAATCACTGTATCATCTTTGACTTCCACCCAGAAAAAGAAGACGACGAATCTCCGATGACGGCTCGCGGCGGAGGGGAGTGAAGTTCTTAATCAATGATTCAGGTTATGTTTTTTTCGTTTTCCTCGTTTATACAGTAAAATACACTCTAGATACTAGTAAACTTTTCCATTCCTTTAACCTCAAGTTTATTTATTTTTCATTCTATTTACTATTTTATTATTTCATTACATTTCTTTTAATCGGATCTTTTTACAGATTATGGCAAGAAGCAATGGCTAAGCTATTTGTCTCATGTTCTCACGTAACATCATTAAATAAATCAAAAAGTTCAAGACAGACAACTACATTGTCATTCATGGATAGAATGAAACAAAATTAGGTGATTTTTGTAACATGTTGAATTTATTTTTGTTTTATTTTGAGAAATTCTGTTTATTTTAAGTCAAACTAAAATAATAATAACTTCATAAAAAAATTATTTAGTTTTGTATATCACATGCTTTTTAGGTGGGTTAATGGATGAGAAACCATGATTTGGACTTTCATAATCCAAAATACAGAATCTTTCTTTAGTGTGACAAATAGGAAACCGGCAATTGCGAATAAAATGAGTAAGGAGTTGTAGTCATATTTCAGAGTAGTGCAAATAGTAACTATGAATATAACTTTTTTGTAGCAAAATTAACTTTGTTTGAGTGAAAACTATGAAACTAATGGCCAATTTCTTCCTCCACCTCCATGCTTTCTTCTTGAACACCTCCACATAAGATGTTAAATGACAATTTTTCCATTTTTTTATATTCTTCATTGACACCTAATGCAATCCAAGGTGATGGATTGTGAGAGTGGAATGTAGTGGCAGCGAAATGGAGACGATCTTGCACTGTGAATGAGAGGTTTTGATGAGGATTTGGAATAGTTTGGTGTTTAGGATTACAAAGAGGTTTGACCAACTTTATAGGGATTTCACTAGGCTTTGAAGGCTCTCTAGCAAAGGAAGATTTGGGAGAGAATGAGTCTTAAATTCAGAGTTTTTCATTAAATATTTTCAATCATTAAATATTTTCAAATCTAAATACAATGTGTGAGTTTTACCTATTTATAGATGAAGAGGATGGAGGTAACTCTCTCCTTAAGCTACCATAACCCTAGTTAAACAAGCTTAACCATGGCGAGCTTTAGTAGCTTAAGGAGGTGTCGTGTAGGTCCTCTTAAGATGCTCCAAAGACCCTTGTTTGTATGCCAAGTGAGGGTTTCTAGAGTGTCTTTGATTTAGTTACTGTTGGGTTATGGGCTTGGGCCGACCCTTGGCGATTAAGGAAGGACGCCGATCTAATTATCGCGGGTGTAGCCCAACCTAATGATCGAGTACAACTTTAAGCCAGCAGTAGCCTTATTTGTCTATGCATAAGGCTGGGGGCATGTTGGGTTATGGGCCTTGGGCCAGGTAGGAGGCCAATGTAAATTAATAATGTAAAGAAAATAGCATAGAACGGGGATTTGGATTAATTAGCATTAACCAGGCAGTAAAGAGATAATCATAACGGCAGACACGGGGTTAAGACTGACTCCATATATACTAGGTAAAACCTCACAGATAGACAAATCTCAATTTAGGTTAAGAGCACACTTGTTCTTGACTACCTTGAATGTTCTGGGTTTAGGTCGCCTATTGGCCTGTCTAGAACATTTTGGCGCTCACCGTGGGGCTAGGTAAAACTTTTCCTACCTCCACAATATATATTTAAAATTTTCCTTATTCTATACGTAAATTAAGTTGAGTATTTCGTTGAAATTTATGTTGATTGAAAATAAGAGTGTTTATTCAATATACTATATATGGAGTACAAGTTTGAAATTGTAGGAGCACGATCAGTCCAATATAAAAATTCCATGTTGATCATGGTGTCAAGCTAGATGTTTGGTCCAAAGAAAATCCATGATGATCATGGTGCCAAGCTAGATGCTTGGTCCAAATAAAATCCTTAATCACGTGAAGAGCCTGATAAGGTACCAAACAATCCTTAATCCAGTGAAGAGTCTAATAAGGTACCAAAAAATCCTTAATCAGGTGAAGAGCCTGGTAAGGTACCAAGAAATTATATTTTTTGCAGGTGCAGGAAATGGTGATCTATCAGATGAAGAAAATGCCAACAAAGATCGATCCAGTTTAAGAAGGAGATGCCGATTCAAATTATATTTTTTACAGGTGAAGGAAATGGAGATCTATCAGATGAAGAAAATGCCAACAATGATTGGTCCAGTTTAGGAAGGAGATGTCGATTTAAATTATATTTTTTGCAGGTGAAGGAAATGGAGATCTATCAATACGAAGAAAATGTCGACAACGATTAGTCCAATTTAGGAAGGAGATGCCAATCCCACTCCAGTTTGACGACACGTGGGCCTGGGAAGACGAAACAGACGAATGATGAGACGCAGAGCAGAACACATTTAATGAGGGCTTGTCGAAAAGGCACGAGCTCGGAAGTTGATAGTAAAAAAGGATCTACAGTAGCCTTATTTGTCTGCGCATAAGGCTGGGGGCATGTTGGGTTATGGGCTTGGGCCGACCCTTGACGATTAAGGAAGGACGCCGATCTAATTATCGCGGGTGTACCCTACCTGGTGATCAAGTACAACTTTAAGCCAACAGTAGCTTTATTTGTCTACGCATATGGCTGGGGGCATGTTGGGTTATGGGCCTTGGGCCGACCCTTGATCATTTAGGTAGGAGGTCGATGTAAATGAATAATGTAAAGAAAATAACATAGGATAGAGATTTGGATTAGTTAGCATTAACCAGGCAGTAAAGAGAGAATCATAACGACAGACATGGAGTTAAGACTGACTCCATATATACTAGGTAAAACCTCACAGATAGACAGATCTCAATTTAGATTAAGAGCACACTTGTTCTTGACTATCTTGAATGTTCTGAGTTTAGGTTGCCTATTGGACTGTCTAGAACATTTACAAACTACTCTTCAATTGGTTCCAAAATACAAATCCTAAACATAACTGTACTGTTCGGATTATGTTGGTTATATGATCAATATGATCTTAATCGGATATAAACTTGATGTGAGGTAATAAGGAAAATGGTTGTTATGTTTTACAGATAAACGAATTTTTTCTTGCGAGTTTTTTCATCCCTTATTTTTCTCTTAAAATTTTGTCAATATATCAGAAATTCTTTATCTCAAAAAAATTTTGTCAATATATCAGAAATTCCTTATCTCAAAGTTACATGAAGATAGAGAAAAAAATAATAAAATATTGATTAATAAAGATCTTTTATTCAGATGGTTTTTATTTCATATAAAGTCATAAATTGATGCATAAGAGATATGATTGTTATTATTTAAATTTGTGTGTGATATTATTATGAAGATAAAATATAAATGGGAAGAGATAAGCCAAAAAACTATAAATAGATGATGATCTCCAAAAGGTAAAGGAACCATATATTAAAAAAAACTATACATAACTAATCTATACTTATTAATAAAAAAACTTTAAGAAAATATTATATGAAAGTTTATTATATTAAAAAAATACTCTAATAAAACCTAAATTAACAAGTTTATGAATACATTAAAAATACTTTAACTCTTCTTAGTAAACCCATTCTAACTTTTTATGGCTCAAAGCATAGTGAACTTTAACTTGTTTTTACTCTGCTCAAGTAGTTCCTTTCCTTTGCTGGATAGCATTTCTGCCTGAAGCATCAAAAGGGCACCTCTATGTGCCATTTGCCCAGCCATCTCAATCTCATTATTAGGTTTTCTCAAAAGTCTGAGAAGATATGCAGCATCAGCTATTTCATTTGCCTCGTTAATTGACAACATTTGGAGTTTCTGAGAAAGATATTTCAACCGTTTCTCTATGTTTTTCACATCAGCTTCCACCTCATTGTATATCTCACCAATTTTTGGTGCCTTCGACAGTTCCTCCGCTGCACGAAGGCTCAATGCTTTCGTCTCAATCTCATTTTCTTCCAATATTTGCTCATCTGCATACATGCATATCTATGTACAATCAATGTTTAGCTACACATAGTAATCAAAGACAAAAGCAAAATTTGTCACAATAAATAATACACAGTATTGACGAATGATGTTGGAGATCCCACATCGACTAGAGATAAGGACATTTCATTGTATATAGGTGGGTGCAAACCTCAACCTTATGAGCCGGTTTTATGGAGTTGAGTTAGGTTTAAAGTCTACTTCATAACAAATGAAAACCTAAAAGAAATTTAAAGTGGAGTAGCACTCACCTGGTAGCAGAAGCTTGGTTACCTTTGTTTGGTTGCAACTTGCACTTATTTTTTGCGAAGGAATGTGTGGCCTTTCAGTGCTTTTTCTGCGTTGGCATGGACTAGTTCTTCTCTCTTGTGAACGCCTATACCTATAATAACCTAGTGCTTTCTCACTGCCATATCTTCTAGGAGATGCAGTTTTAGCTTTTGGAGATTTGCTACCTTTTCTTTTCGATCTACTTTTACTCCGCGATCTACTTGGACTGTTCAGATCAACATTCAATCATTTTAAAATAAGTTGTTAAAGTGTCATGAAATTATTATACATAATTTAACTAAACGTCTTATTTTTTTTCTGGACAAAATCATTAACAGCATGTCTAAATATAGTTCATTTTGGTTCCTAATTTTAACAATGAATGGATTTAATTCTATAGGAATGAGGTTATTGAAATATCTCTAAAATCACACAATGCCTGAATCATAACCTTGTTTTAACATTGAGGGAAGAGGTTATGCAGTGTGACAGTGAAAGAAAGTTGTAATGAAGAAAAAATATAAGTTGAAAGTTGAATATAGCCTGACCTGCGGGATGGTGTCTTTGTTCTTTCCTTGTTTCTTGTATCAGTAAGGCTAATACTAGTCTCTATGCAGTGGTCCACAGCGGCACGATAAGACGTAATTTTTCTGCACAGTGATACAGAGCCAGAGGTTTAAGGTTTAGGATTTATACTTAAGAAAGGTTTTCACCTTTTATATTTGTTGTCAATGGATTTTAACATAGCCTAAAATGTTAATTAATCTAGAAATAAAACCTTGTTGATTATGAGAATTCAAGTCAAGTCAGAACATAAATCCAAAGATTGAAATAATACTCTTGTTTCTTGTGATTCGTTCCACTTCTATTTTGTGATGAACTGCGTCTACTATGTGATGGTCGTTCAGTGCTTTTTCTACGTGGTGATGGATTGTGTCTTCTCTCTTGTGAGCGTCTATACCTACTAGGAGATGGATTCTCACGTCTTCGTGAGACGCTCCTTGCTTTGCTTGAGCGTGAACCACTTTTACTTCCTGATCTATATTCAATAGTTGTAAAATGGAATCAAAGTCTATAAATAGCTCAAAATTTGTTGTTACCTTGATTCCAATTATTCTCTATGATTAAAAGGAATAATAAAATATGAAAAAAGATAGAAAAAGATGCCCACACAGTAGGTTCAGACACTTCTCTTAAATGGGTGTATCCGTGTCGAACACACGTATCGGTGTCGACACTCGTACGACACTCGTAGGACACTTATCGGTAAAGTGTTCAATTCAAAAATTATTTGTTGGATTTTTGAAAATTCTAGCACGGTTTTAATAATTTTCTAAAAGTTCAAATTTATTGTATAAATTTTTATTACGATTATAAAATAAGGAACAAATTCTTTTGAACCAATCATAAAAAATATCTTTTTGCTCCTAAAAGAATCTGAAACATATTTTTGCACATAAATATTTATTTTCAATTTATATAATTTAAAATTAGATAATATATAGATTTGTGTCCCCGTGTCCTACATTTTAGAGATTATACGTAACTCTGTGTTGTGTCCGTATCCGTGTCGTGTCAGTGTTCGTATCCGTATCTATGCTACATATTCAACTCAGTAATTAAATTTATACTTAATCTAATAATTTCAAGAAAAAGTGATTTGCATATATGAAATCTCAAAACATCCAATAAACTTTGTATACAACTATGTTAATCTCACAAAATTTGATTTATGAAATAAAGTTATATCTTACTTTTATATATTCCAATTTAATAATGTAAAAACAATATACCTGGAATTGCCGTGAGACATGTTTCTTTGATGGTGTTGGTTTCACAACTTGAAAATCAATTATCAGCTTTCTCTTTGTCGTTCTGGTGCAAGAGACAATGGCAAATTTATAGGGTTTATAAGGTACTCTATAAAAGTAAGGGATGAATGCTGAAAAATGCACAGAATCTCTTTCTGGATACGTTTATGTGAACCATTGTCATTCCAGGCAATTTCCATTGTAATTCTATAATAGAAAGAAACCAAAGGAGCAGCTGTAGGTCAAATTTGTTCAGCTATGAATTGTTAATTTTCCGTACACATTAGTGCCAAATGCAACAAACATGGAAGAGACTTTGACATCGTTAGTCTTCTTTCACGTAGTTTTTAAAGAGAAAAGCTACTTTAATAATCCAACTTTTTTCTTTTACGTCAATTTCAAAACCTTAAAAATAACAAAATATTAAATTTAGTTATTTAATTAAAATATAAATTAAATTACTGAATATACAATTATTCTCACACTGACAATATCATATTGTTTAAAAATGATCAACAGTTTATATATCTTTTTTCTTTTAATTCATCAAAATATTTGGAAACTACAATTAATTTTAACTAATTGTGAAAGAATGATTATTTTTTTAAAATAGTGATTTCTTGGATTTTCTTTATATATATGGATATGTTACTTTTATAAAGATATTTAAATGAATTATCAAAATAAGAATTAAAAAGTGAGACATGTACTTGTTTAATACGTTATTGGTATACCGCGTGAAGACACCGACACCCCTCAATTATGAAACTATTATAATTTTCCATTTAAAATATTTGAGCTGCACTTTATACGAGGGAGATGAATTTTGAGAAATTTTCTTTCAATAATCCTGAAATAAGACAAAAAAATATTCAATAGACCCTTCTTTTTTATTAATTATTCAAACAGACGGAAATACTATTCATTTATAATTAAAATCAGTCTCCATAAGTCGGATCTCGAAAAGCAATATTGTAATTTCTTTTGAGTTTCATTGCTTCAGATCGACTTCCGCTGGAAAACAATTTCTATGCTGTTTTTTTTTTTCATATGTATTTAAAAATATTTAATAAAATCGAAATAGTAATTTTCAAATAAATATTAAAAATGAAAACTATTCAATCAAGTAATAAAATCTCATTTACGCAATTAATAAAATCTTTAAGATTACTAAAAAAATATAAAGTCTTTTTATAAAAAATATTGATAACTAAATTCAATACATAAACATTCAATAAAAATTTAATTTTAATATAAAATATGAAATTAGTGAATAATAATATTGAAATTATCATGCTAGTTTCTTAACAATTCTAACATAGGTGAGGGTAAGCCTTGAAAACTACAAGAGTTGCATGTGGGAAAAAAGGAAAAAAAAATTTGAAAATGATAAGCACACATACCTATGTTAAGGGGGTGGGAGAGAAAAAGAAATTTTGATCAATACAAACCATACATGGACCCAACACAGTGGGGACTTGTTTTCGAATTCATTTTCCTTTGTCCAATTCACTCTTGGCAACTTCTTCCTCCACCTCTACAAATTTCTTCCTGCACCCCATCATTTTCAGAGAAGACTATTTAGCGCCCTTTAAAAATTGACTTCCGGATTATACTTTCCAAAATATTTCCAGAACATCTTTTCCAGAGCATGTTTTATGTATTCCGGATTAATAAATCTGGAAATGAAAAAAAAATGTGTTTCAGAAAAGGTGTTCTGGAATGATTTTTTTGTCTTTCAGATTTTCTACTCCGGAAATACCTTTTGCTTACGGAACCACTATTTCAGAAACACCTAATATTGTAAAGGATAATTTCGGTATTTTTGAAGAATGTAGGGGTGCAGGAAGAAAAATGTAAAGGTGCTGGAAGAATTTGCCTTCACTCTTCTACACAACATGTTACAACAAAAGTGGCGTATGGCTTGTCTCTTTTTTACTAAGAACGCTCCCTTTTCTAGCCCAAGAACATGTTGATCTACTTCTATAAACTTTTATGACCTATTTTGCTTGCAAACTAGCTTCTAAGATACTTATGTTTTATTTGTCATTTCTTAACTTAAGTACGTCTTAAAAAATATTAAATCATTACTACCCATATTTAAAATGAATATTTTATTAGATTTATTAAGTTTTTCCAAAGCTTTAATTTGAACTTAAAATAAAATTTTAAAAATTTAAAGACAACATGCAAGAACTTAATACATCACTATTAATTTAAACAATGTTTATACATACATCATACTTCAAAAACATTGTGTTACAAGAAGCATGACTAGACAAAAATGCTCTTGCAACAAAAATTAGTTTATTTTTTTTGTTTAATGTGTCTTAAACTTAACATAAGAATATATTTTCTTAGGTGGTGAAAATAATAAGAACATAAATTGGCTTTTTCTAAAAGTGACGAGTGCATGGATAAGGAGGATTAGGGTAGAGTAATATTTTGATTGTATATTTTAGAAATTAGAAATTTATATTGATCTATAAAATAAGTGAAAATAGTCATTTTGTAGTTGGACCTATTAAACCTAATAAGGTCGTGGTCTGAACATTGGAAGACCAAAAAGTAAGGAAGTAATTTGAAGTCATCCAAGCCCAAGGATGAAAAATGTGACTAAAGCTTGGGAGGCTTGAACGAATCTAAGGCAATGATTTAGATTTGAATATTTAATTTTAAAATTTGAATTTCTCTTATTTTCCTAGTTTAAATTTCATTCACACTTAAAGTCTTTACATTCTATATTTACATTTCATGTTAGACAGATTAGAATGTCATTTAGGAGATGGTATTAGGCTATAAATGGTTATCACTTCTCATTATAAATAACTTTTGAATATATGATAATTGTGAGAGATCTTCCACTGTAAGAAAATCTGGAATTACATACAATCAAAATCCGTATGTAAGATCATAAATTCGTATGTAAAATATAATTACATACGGACAAAAATCTGTATGTAAAACTGTCGTAGATAAGTGTTACATACATATTCTAGATCCGTATGTAATATCCTTATGTAATTACATATAGATTATATCAGTATGTAATAACCTTTGGTTTACATACGGAAAAATTTGTATGTTTTTTTTTTCGGCAATAAATTAATTAAATAAATAAATGAAACATTTTAGGGGTGTTTCTAACCCGTATACAAAGATCTCCTAATGATGTTACCTATAAAACCTTAACCAACCCTTATATCCCCTAAACCAAGTTCAATCCATCAAACAAAGAAACAACTCTTAGTTTGGTATCTACGTTCAAGGACCACCAAGCGAGCCACTAGCTCTCCAACACCACCAAAAAAACCTGGCTCCAAACTAGCTCCTGTGTGGCCAGCTTTAAAAACTAATTTCATCTAGTCAAACAACACCTAGTAGAAAACTAACAAGCAAAATAGAACTATGAATATAATACACTAAAACAGGGGATAAAAGGCTGCAAAGCATGTGTGCTTAGCTGTGAAGAACCGCAATCTTCCTACTGTATGATCTAAAAAGCAATATACTTTTTATGGCCTATATCTATTCCATTCATTCTTCATGGTTCGTCTTTGGTATACTCAGAAGGTTGACTTCATCAGATTTTAAAGTTTATATGAATAACATGAGCTTTGGGCCACTCTAGTGGGAGAGACTGGACTTTCCTTCAAATTTCATCGAATTGGGTGTCATAAACCTTGCCAACATCAACTTCATCAATCTACCCCCAGCCAGCAGTATAACCAAACCAATAATAACAACCTTTGACTTGTGTTCTTCTAATGCTTCAACCTGCACCAAAAATCACAAAACCAGCAAACCATGTACTTCTTTCCTATGAGCCTGGACTGTTCCTTTGACCTGTGTTTTTCTACTGCTTCAACCTGCACCAAATAACACTACCTTCCAAACCTATCAACAAGTTCAAAATACAATACATACCCATAACATTGATCATAGAATAAATCATTTGATGAATTTTACAACTAAACCTGCACACCATGTACTTAATTAGAAAACTGAGATTATGTTTAACTACATTTATTTTGTTGCCATGTTAATGCATATTAAAGGGGATAAAATCCAATCGGAGAAGGAAAACTTAACTTTTCTTACTTTATGTTTCATCCACACCCATGACTGTACTTGTGTCATAGTAAAGATTTCCTCTGCGTCTATCTTTGCATGGTTAAAAATAACCTTGTTTCTGTGCTTCCAAATACACCAAACTACTGAGACCCATAGGCTTTTCCATAAACTGTTGCCTTCTTGGTTAAAACATATACAAGAAAATTGTTCGAAATGATGTAATGTCTATTTATATACTGAATATATTTTGTATGTAAATATCCGTATGTAACGTTTACTTTACATACAGATTTTTATTCGTATGTAATAATCGGTATGTAATTCCAGATTTTCTTGTAGTGTTTTAGATCTTTTTAGGAGTTATTTGAAAGAAAAAAAATCATCTTTTTTTAGTCTTATCGATATCTTGGATCTTATGATCAAGTGATGACTCCTTTCAACACTTATCTTGAAGCTCTTATATGTGGTGTTACTTCCTCCACCATCCATAAGTTTCCTTCTTTAATTATTTTCTTTTGTTTCTTAACTAATACCAAATTGAACTTGTTATTTTCCTTTCATAATTCATTCCATCATTTTGTTCTAAGTGTATGTTCATCTTCTTCTCTTAAAAGCAAGTTTTCACACTTGTATAATCATATGGACTAAACTAATGTTTAGTGGTAAGCTTCTAATGATGTTTGTTATATATTCTTTTTTATGTTGTTGTGTTCTTAATCTTATGTTTTTCTCTTAATAGTAAAGTGACGATTCTCCATGGAATATATCTTAAAGATGAATAACTCTCCATCTTCAAGTGATGCTCTCCTTTTTCCATTCTCCCAAGTATTCTTCCCTTTTGAACTTTTCTTTTCATGTTTTTACCATGAATTGTCATTATTCTTTGTTCCCTTATGAATATGTTGATTATGTTATTTCTTCTGTTGCTTGTGTTGTTCTTTTTTTTTTATCATACTTTACTCTTAAAGGAAAAAATTCCACATTTATGTAATTCATTTAATTAAATTCATGTTTAATAGTTTATGACTTTTTACGGCAAGTGCACCGCGTTTGTCAAAAGTCCCTAAGGACGGATATCGATCCCAAGTGAATTATCGAGTACAATAATCGCTAAATATAAAAACAGAACAATTAAAAGAGTTTTGAATTAATTGTGTTGGCACGGATCAATAAGAAAACAGACAAAAAATTAGTTGTTTCAATTGGAAAAATAAGGATTAGTTTCATCTCTCCCACTCTCAAGTATTTTGATTAGCATGTCAATATTAAGTTCTTTGATTGAAATTGATGCCCGTATAAAAATCATTTAT
>Ga0123342_1007196_pt1 | contig 14878 bp, 13 predicted proteins | sample Turbeawhitnodule_FD_89960 | JGI IMG/M metagenome (GOLD analysis project Ga0123342, IMG submission 89960) | Root nodule microbial communities of legume samples collected from Mexico - Turtle bean Mexico white nodule | ecosystem: Host-associated > Plants > Roots > Nodule | place: Mexico: Nepantla...
ACTAAGGTTTTAACTACCAATTATTTAGTTTCTAAATTTGGTAGCAAAAACCTTGGTTGCTAATTAGATACCAATTTAGAAACTATTTAACAATAATAGAAAATAATAGAAACTAATTTAGAAGCCAAATTTCTTTTTAGTTTCTAAAATGGTTTCTAACTTAGTTACTATTGTAACTAATTATTTTGATTTCTATAAATTGGTTTCTATTTCATGATTTTCTTGTAGTGATATATGAAAGAAATAGAAATGAAGACAAACCTGCACTAACTTGAGTGGAGAACATGAGTGAAAATAATAAAAGTAATAGAACCAGAATTAGGGTATGGAATAAGAAGAAGAACCTCATCTCCCAAGTCTCAAGTTTAAAGGCAATGTAAATGCAAATGCTGGGATCATTCATATTTATAGTCCCATTTTGGATCAAGGATTCAAAGTTAGAAAAAATTTCATCACACCCTTAAAATAAACAAATAATTGTTGAGTAGAAAAAATCTTCATCCTTTGAATATATATTTAAATTTGTTAATTTTCTTTAAAGTGTTGATAAAATATTAAATGAATTGAAATAATAAGTTAGTCAATGAAAGATGATGTAGGAAGTATTGTTTAATGTTTGTGAATTTGACTTGTGAGCACATGGAATGGGTCAGACACTCAAAACAAAACTATGTTTGTTTATTTAGTTAAATAATTTAAACTCTTTGAACTACTCAAGAAATATTTACTTGCTAAAGAATAACCATAGTTTTTTAAAATAACTATAAACATATTATTTATAAAATTATTGTACTGAAAATTTAATAAAAAATCTCTTGAACCCATATGTTATTTGAAAGCATGAAAATATCTAAATTACATAAGTATTTGAATTATCAAATAGGAATATGAGGTTTATAATGATGTAAAGTGAATGCAAAGATATTATCAACAAACCTAACCACACCAATAATTGAGCAATTAAAAAATGAACATGAAACACAAGTTCATAAATAATAAACGCAAAGCAGAAGAAGTAAACATGCACCTAACATTAATTACAGAAACATGAGTAGAATATAGACGAAAGCAAATGAATTATTTAGTATTAATTTGAGTTTTAGCCACAAATTTTGGAATGATACTTCAATAACTGTAAGAATAAATATGCATTGCAAATTAGTGGGAGGAATATCATCACTTCAAAAGAGAAATTGCTATCTTACAAGAAAAGTTCATAGAGTTTAATCATATTGTTATATGATGATAACTCTTTAAATTTAAAGGAAAATTTGATAAATGATTATCGATACTTAAATTTGAAGGAATGAAATTGTTAGGAAATATTACATATTTTATAGTACGATGATTAATTAAGAAAAAAAAATTAAATTTTATAAAATTAGTTTATAAGGTGAGGTTTGTATTATATATTATGAAATGTCTTAATCTCGAATTGAGGATCTTCAACACACTCCACGAAAGTTGTTAATTTGTGTGTGAGATTATACATTATGGATGATTTGATAGCGGGTAACATCATAAGTTTAATAAACTTTCGTTAAAATAAACTCAAAATAAATTTGATATATATTAGAAGTAGACTTTAAGCCTAACTCAGTCTTATAAAATCGATTTATAAAAATTTATACCAACTCTTATATTATAATCTCTAGTTAATATTATATTAAAGATTAGATTTATGTTTAACCTTGCATTACACCCTCATTACGTATTATTATTTGATTATATTTTGGCTTGATGTAAGATTTTTTATAATAACTTTAATAAAAATATTAAAATGAATATATATAATTATAAGAAAGAAATAAAATTTTAAAAAAATGTATATATAATGTTAATGTAGTACCAATTAAGATAATAATAATAAATTAGTTAATATTATATATATTATATATATTACATGTTCTATTGTAAAAAACTTTAAAAAATATTGATATGTATTTCTTTGCAATGCAATCATTACAGTCTTTATTTCAATATTTGTTTAAATAAATATTTACACTAATATATTTTTTATTAACCATAAAAGTGGTCAGGATATTAAAATTTATTAAATATTAATTTGAGTTCACATAATTTATTTCAAATAAACGTGTTTACACTCTTTCACGTATATAATAAAAAAAGTTTATTTACTTTGATGATGTTTTCGTTACAGTATCCCACCGTGCATCACGCACGCCGATTAATGAATTGACTAATGAAACCAATTATAAATAAACACGTGACCAAAAGAGTAAAGTATTAGAAATATAAAATGAATATTTTTATTCAATATGCATCATTTTCAACACCATATTAAAGAAATAATTATTTGACAATTATATTTATATTTTAATTTTTTAATTTTAAATTAAATTATTGTTATATTCTTAAAACAAAGTTTTCAAGATACTTATTTGATAGCGGTATAAAATAATCTTTTATAATAAATATGTGTTGTCCATATATATAAACATGTAACTAACTGTAAGTGTAACTACCACATCTTCCTAACATAAACACATGTAAGGTTTTTAAAGAATTGAATTAACAAAAATAACTTTTTCCTAATTATAAACATGTAATATTATATGAATTCAGACACGTCATTCACGTCATTTAAAAGAGATATCGAATATCGAACACATATTGAAACATCAACACTCATAGAATATATATATATGAATTGTCCAATTCAAAAAATATCTCTTGAATTATGATAATTCTATATTTTATCTTCATGTCCGTGTTAGTGTATTCTTTAAATAAGATTTGTATGTATTATAAAATAGAATAGAGATGAAAAAAAAAAGAACAGTGATGAACAAAAGAGTAAACTGAAAACAAAGGATATGAGAATGTATATATCTTTTTTCTTACTCTGATATAGTATTCTTTAATAGTGTGTATGATATAATAGTCTAATTAAAGTCCTAAACGAGTTAACATCCTTGATTATAAGTCTTAATTACACTATTCTAATCTTCACTCCACAACCATGAAAATAATGACTAGGTAGTTGAAACTTTTTCTTAAAAAAAAAGGTAGTTGAAACTTTCCTAGTACAAAGAGTTGAAACATGGTGGAATGGAGGTAGTGTCATCTTCAACTTGATCAAGCACATGCGTCAATGGCTGCCACCACCACCCTTTCCTTCTCCTTCTTCTTCTCCACACCCTTTCGCACCTTCCACTTCCAAACTCCACCATCGCCCCACCCCACAAGCCTTTCCATCTCATGTGCCACTCTTCCTCACCACCCTCTCCGCCTGGCCTTCGCCGGCGGCGGCACCGGCAGCAACGTCTACCCGGCGGTGGCCATCGCGGAGGAGCTCAAAGCCATGAACCCCACGTGCCAGTTCCTCTTCCTCGGCGCCCCCAACAGCGTGGAAAGTGCAGCAATCTCCTCCGCAGGCTACGACTTCGCCTCTGTCCCCGCACCACCCGACACCAACCCTCTGTTCTTCCCTCACCGTTTCCTCAACTCTCTCCTCCAATGCCTCCGCCACCTCCGCCACTTCCAACCCCACGTCCTCGTCAGCACCGGCGGCTACGTCTCTTTCCCCGCCTGCCTCGCCGCCAAGCTCAGCGGCACCAACGTTGTCATCCACGAGCCCAACTCCGTCCCCTGCTTCTCCAACACCCTTCTCGCCCCCCTAGCCGACGCCATCTTCGTTGCTTTCAACTCCACCCTCGAAAGTTTTCCCAGGAACAAGTGCTTCGTGTGTGGCAACCCCGTGAGGTTCTCTGTTAGGAACCTTGTCTCCAAGGAAACTGCAATCAGTAATTTTTTTCCTGGTTTGGATAGTGGGGGCAGGGTTTTGCTGGTGCTTGCTGGCTCCTATGGCGCCAATTCAGTGAACATTGCGATGCTGAATTTGTACTATCAGATGCTGAGAAGGGACAGTGGTTTGCGTATCATATGGCAAACTGGGTTTGAAGCCTTTGATGAAATGGATAGCCTTGTCAAGAGTCATCCACGCTTGTATATGACACCGTGAGTGCTTCTCAAAACTTGTAACTGCGTTTGCTTTTTCTGCAAGACTGCATGGAACTGTGCACATATATTTCCAAGAGAAAGATTTGATTGCATTGGATAGTTTTATTTTTCTGATACAGCATAGTAGCATTGTTTGATCGTGCAACAGATCCTGTTTGGTTGCAATAGGGGTGGATTTTATCAAATTACTAACTTGCTCCTTTCACTTTGGCGACATACTCGCCAATCTTTGAGTATGATCAACTTGTTTTTCCAAGTTCAGAACTCATTTCTTTTTCTTCTAGTCTTCACGGCCTCCACACACAATGGTCTCCCATTGGTTCTTACTTTTGCGAGATGAGTGAGGGTGAACCTGCAAAGTACTTCGACGATCAAGTTAGTCCGAGTATAATGTGCAGGTGAGTTGTCCGGCATTGGATCTCTTTTGGTATTTATACCTTTTGAATGGACTTCAGCGGTCATGGACATGCTCGAGGATCCAATTTAGTATTTATACCTTTTGGATGGACCTCAGTGATCATAGACATGCTTGTGGGTTCAAAAGAAGGTTCAATCATACCTTAATCACGATTTATCACTTAACAAACTAATTACCATTTAAGAGAATCATTCGACATTTTCAACCATTCAGTTATGTTGGCCTTCTCGACTATCCGATAGTACATTTCTTAGTGAGTTCCACTGAATTTCATGAATCTAACACAGTGCCAATTGATTCAATAAAAGATAACTCTTTAAAGATATTATTTATGATGAAATCTTACAACTTTCCCAATTATCCCTTTTGGTTTCTCTTCCCCTTTTCATAGGACTAACAACCATGTTGCAATTTACTTTGTTAACCAAATTTATGTCATCTTTGTCTCAATCACTACTTCACCTACATCTTCTCATATAGTACATTTGTTTCATACCTTATCCTTTCTTTTGTGACTACACATCTATTTTAGCCTTCTCAATTATATTGCTTCCTCCTTTTTCTCTTGTGTATGGACTTTTTAAAGCCCAACAAATTCAATAAAACTGTCATTAGACTTGGCAATTACTTTACTGTCCTAAGTAACCTTCATAAACAAACTCGGAATCAATCAACATTGTATTAGTACAAGAGCAATGAAAGGAGAGTCAACTGTAACAGTTGCAGCTAACTAATAATTGAATACAAAGAAAAGTAAAACCATCTTTCCTACAATCAAACTGATCATGATTACTTCCAATATAATCTCACATTACTTAGTATTGATATTGATGTGAAAGAGTTTATATATATTTTTCTCCTTTAGTCTTCTAAAAGACTAAAAAAATCGTAATAAAGTTTAGAACTGAAATCAAACAATAACTTAGGTTTAGGAAGAAAGGATTTTTTTGGACTTAAATGGTGTGAACATCGTTTCTTTACTTGAATGCTTGACAAAACTCAAACCCACTTGATGATCCAAAAGTCTAATCAACTATCTTTAGTGCGCTTCCTGGTGTGAGACCACTCTGCCCACTGCATAGTGCTTTTGGAAATTGGCGTGAATGGGATTCCTGTTTTAACGGGTTTGTGTAGGACCAGTTTAAAATTCCTTGATTCAATATAATGGATACTTTATCTAGGATTTCTTTTTCTTTAGAGTCTTTCATCCATAATCTATGTTATTTGCATCCACATATTTCTAAGTACCAATGAAAATCACTTAAAAGTAATCACTATTTTTTTCTGCATCCTTGTATATCTCACTTGCAATCTGAGGTTTAGTGATAACTCATCTGACACATCCCCTTTTATGAAGGTTCATGCATTGTATGGATTTGGCATATGCAGCCGCAGACTTGATTGTTTCTAGAGCAGGTGCAATGACTTGCTATGAAATATTGGCAACTGGGAAACCATCAATCCTGGTACTTCAATTTTGTTTTCCTCATTCCTTCTATTCATTCCAATTCTCAATTCAGCTCCTTTATGTGCTATGAAGCACGGACACGCCTCTTCAATTATGTGCTTATGTCTTAGTTCATGTCAGATATACGTATCAAACACCAACACGTGTCCAGTTTGATTTCTGATGATTATAACACGTTCTAACACAATTTTAAAAATAAGAAATACATTAATTTTTTAAAAATTCAAAGTTATTGTATAAATTTTTATTTTTATTATAAAAATAAGAAACAAATCATTTGAGAAATATCTTTCTGCTAAAAAAAAGTGAAACATATACACAAATCTTTATTGTCAATTTCACAATTATATAATATATAGATACGTGTCATACATTTTAAAGATTATACATGTATATGTAACGTATTAGTTTCAGTGTCTGTGTTACATAGGCTAAACATTTTTTTTTCTAACCTTTAAGCAGAATTTGTAATACCAGTCTGTGGATCATTCACCACTACATGAACTAAATGCTTAATCTATGGTACCATAATTTCTTTACGCCATGAACTAGAAAGGTTATATGATTGTGTGTAAAAGCATCTACTTACGTGCATGCTTGTTACAAAACTACATTCCCAGAGTAACAGCTTACCATAATGCTTTCTCATTACAATTCAAAGACAAAACATAAGATCCAACGTGTACATAATTCAATTACGTAGTTAACAACAATCGCTGCATTTTTGTTCAATTATTATTTGTAGATACCTTCGCCAAATTTCTCTGAGGGGAATCAGTTCAGAAATGCGTCTTTGATGGCAGACTTAGCTGGTGTGACGGTTATAACTGAGGATGAGCTAGACTCGAGTACACTAGCCATTGCAATTGAAAAGATTTTAAGTATGTGATCTTCATCTTCAAAATGTTTCTTGAAATTTTTCAGGTTTGAAAATTATTGCTTTAATAAAAAAGATCTAAATCACGAATTCACTTATTAAATCCTTTTGATGGGAAATCAGAATGATAAAGATGCATTGACATTACTTTTGGAGTACAAACAGAAGACTATTAAAGCTTGAACTGTTAGTATTTGTTGGTATCTTCAATAATGGCCTGTTATATTGCTCAGTGTTGAGCATATTCAAGGATAAACAAGCTGGTGTTTAATACTATTCCTTAAGACTTGTACTAATGTCCAAAAACAAACAATACTAATGGTAATAATTTTGTGAAACTTGTGCATAAGCTTCTAAATTGCAGACTCTGGCATAGTGCAGTAACTGGCTACCAGAATTGAAACTTGAAGTTTGGGAAAGGGTTAAAGTTTTAAAAGAGTAAATAATAATTTACTTTCAGAACAAGTTCAAGCATTCTTTGCCCCCAAGTCCCAACCTTCTTTCTCACCGTTTCTACCTGTAAAGTGAAACCTAACAATCTTCTGACATTCCTTGTTTCTTACTCAAAACCTAAAAAAGCTGCAATAGTATTTTCTTTTCTTATTGTCTTTATTTTTTACTCCACTTTCAGATCCCATCAGTAGTTAGCAATGACTACTACTGTACACCCTTAATTTTGAAATTATAAATTCTGTCACTGATTAACATTTTGACTGCTTTTGTTGTTGTATTTCCAAAATTCAGGACTAACCTGTTTGAGTTAAGCAACATGTATCTCTTTTTCTTTCTTTGTTTGTTTTCTCTTGCCTTATTTCTTGATTTGGATTTTGGACATTGAAAATATGCATGATAGGGGACCAGAAGAAGATGGAAGACATGTCTGAGAGGGCTCTGAAAGCTGCAAACCCCAATGCCTCAGCTGAGATTGCAAAGCGCATTCTCTCCATTGTAAATGAATCTACCAAAAAGAAAAGAGATGGCTACAAAGTAGAATCTTAGCATGGCGGTTGAAATTGAAATTGAAATGAATTCATCATGCTTACAATACAAGTGTAAGTTTTTCTTGTGGGCCAATAACACTGATAGACACTCCAACTCCAAGAAGAAGAATTCCACTGTTCTTGCAACTTGACAGCATAATGTTAGGAATGTGATATATGATAATGCTAACAAGTTTGTGTTTATATATCACTGGCACTTTGATGAGTAAGAGACCAAGCATGGAGGCTTTAATTGCTCATGCAGGTCTGTGATGTGACGTGGGAGTGGTCCAATTTTTGTTGTTTTATTTATTTGATTTTGTGAAGGGTGATTCATGGAGTGGTCTATTTTCTGTGGTTCACATGGAGACATCCCTATCACTAAGAAAAGAGTGAGTTTTCATTATGCTCTTGTCCTTGATGGTGAATAATGTAAAAGCAACTTAACATTCAATTCTCCAAGCATCTGAAAACTCTGAGATGAAAATGAAATAAATCTTTTCATAACATTTGTGGCTCACCTCCACACATTTTCTTTTTCATATTAAACAACTGCCATATTCCCATCATTAGATATAAAATGTCTATGGAGATTGAACACTATTTAAATTTTATAGAGATTAAAGATATAGCCACTACCAACAAAATCTATCATCAAGCAATGAAAATAGAAACACACTAATTTGTAACAGACACAACTCCATTGAAACCAAAAGAAAAGTGCATTCAGGCAATGCCACTCTTGCCTCTGATATGCAAAGGTCTTAACTCTCAATCCAATTAAAAACCCTTTACTCAATAACATATAATTGCCGCCTCCCCATAGAGGATAGGATATGCTTAGTTTTGAAAGATGAAATGATAAATGACAGCAAAGAATGAAAATTCTTGCTTGTATTGGATATGAAAAACTATACACAAATCTATAGATGGAAGCTGTCCAAAAAAACAGTAGGATTGTGTCACTCAGTGTCGTGCTGCAACTTGCTGCTTACATACTGGGCAGAAATTTTTCTGTGAAAGCCATTGTTTTATACACTGAAAGTGATAACTGTGTTCACAATTTAGCCTCCCCAGCTCATCACCAGCTTCATACTCCTCCTGAACAAGAATGCACACTTAGTGTAAAATATCTTATTTATCAACTAATCAGAAATCATTGTTGGTATGATTAATAAAATAATTGTTATAAAGATCAACAACTTTATCATACATGACAATTTGTTGTGATTGGACAATAGTAAAATATTCAATCCATTAGTCAGACTACAAAAAAAAGATATCTATCTTGCATACAATACCTGGATGAAAAGCAATGTAAGAAACTCCTATAATCATAAATTTAATTCAATTTTGAAAAGTTACCTGGCAAATGCTGCACTCTTTATCTATTTGATGCTTTGATGTATCATCCCAAATTTGAAGTCTAGCCTTCCTTATGTTCCGTCCCATCTCATCTTCCTTGAGTCCGGTGTTCACGTGACCAATTCTCTCACCAAGCTCAAGCAATTGCTATCAAAACACAAACCACATGTATTGACCAACATCAAACAATGTCCATGGATAATATACTAATAGCTTGAAAATAAATTATTGCAGAAGTAAGTACATAGCTATGCTTGAGAAATAACTAACCTCATATGACATGTTATCAACATCAAGTCTCCAGTCTCTAAATTGATCATGTGAATTAAGTTGTCCACCCATTAGTAGACTCCCTTGAAGCATCATTATCTTCACATTGCCAGCAAAAATCAAGATATGAAAGATTAGCTCGACTGCAGAAAATTCTATGCAAAAACGTTAACACAAGGCTCGTATACACATGAATTATTTATAAAATAATAACTTCTACTAAATAGATTATATCTGATAATCCAAACATAAAAGAGTGATAGACATTAAAACACTTGTTAACATATGCAAATATAATCATTTATCTTTCAATTTGAGTGAAATGTGCTGTCTTAACATAAGCCCAATACAAAGCAGTCACAATGCACATGGCATTGAACAAAACAGTCATGGCAGAATTATATCAAACTATGTGCTTCATAATACATTTATTAAAATCAAGATTTGTGAGGTGCCTATTCTACACAACTTGTGTAGACCACATAGACATCCACACAAGAGAATGTCAACCCAAGTTGATGACTAAATCTGTCCCCCAAACAAAGAAACATATCACGAAATTCCAGAATATAACTGCTAATCTGCTATTAATCTTAAGGAAATAAGGGATATGGAAAGAAATGTAAAAGACTCAAACACCGAAAGAAACTCTAAGACCCGACAGATGGAAAACACAAGTTCTTGAATCTAAAAGACACATCCATAGGAACAATACTATGAATCTAAAAATGCATGAACTAAATAACTAATTATGTTTAATTAAATGCTCCACTAAACTCCATTTAACAAAATTGTTCCACTAAAGTTCCCTATTTTTTTTTATTCACGTGATGGTGTAAATGAACTATAAATTCAACTTCATTTTCCTGATACAACAGGCAGACACCAGTGCAGCTATTGCAGTTCTAAAGTTCCAACTTTGCTGGGAAACCACAAAACTGAATGACTAACAAAGCACCATTTACAATACACAAAACACCAATTTTCATCATCTCACAGTGCTAGAAATAATCATGCAGCCTAAGACCAAAAATGCGATCAGATTCTGTGTTCCGGGATTAAATACCGAAAACCTTTCATTCTTGTCAACAAGAACAACAAGTTTATTTATTTACAATTAAAAACATGATACATTCACTTCAAGGTAAGTCAAAATTCAGTTTTGTAACTTTGCAGCGAGCCAGCACATGCAAGTCCTATAGACAGTAAACAATTTGAATTAATAATTCTACATTTAAACACATTCAACCGTACTAAACATGCACTTATGATTAGTCACGAGAAAGATAGGGAAAAGGGTATATGTATATTAGAGGCAACCTCAGCAAAACCATCAGAGGAAGGATCTCTAACATGACGATAGTATGTTGCAGTGCCATAAGAATCAGAGGCAGAGCGTGGCGTGAAAATGTCAGAATCAGTGTCCAGAAAAGTGAAGGTTTCTGTGCGCCTTCCCGCATAGGATGATCGCTGCAAATATATATTTAATGATGTTTGAAATCACGTTAAGGCATTGTGAAACAAAAATTATGATGAAACAGAACTCAAACGAAGATCCCAACTAATCATTCACGTGCCTATCTAAAAGCATAAATAACGGATCACTGTTTCCCACTTAACACCAATCCAATAATCAACGACTCCTCCTTCTTCCATCTGTAACTTAACTAACACGCGTTCTCAAAGGGTACTAACACCTATTAATAACCAAAATAATTCTTTGTAAAATCAACAAGCCATTTTGTTGGTTACGAATAATCATTATTTCTTGCTATATCCGCATGAAAAATGAAACGTAAGAAACATTAATGGACTAATAATAAAAGCATTAAATGAGTTAGTTTGTACTATAAAGAATTGTTTTAGTATTGAAGGAATAAAAGTGTAGATAAGATGATCAGAGATCACATGCACTGCAAAAAAGAAAGCAAAAAACAGCGGCACATGAAAACGATCAAAGACTTAAGGCCCATACAGAAAATAATTTTCTATACTTTGTCTTGTGTATATTTCATGGGAATTTAAACATGACCAAAAAAAGTGGCACGGGGTTTTGAAGTGCTGATAGAAAGATGTTCATCAATGAACAAACCAGTCATATTTTTCTACTTTCTTGCTATTATTTGATTGATAAACAGAACCTAAGAAATTACCAATCAAGAAAGGAATTGTTAATGCTTGCAAAAGATTATTTTGTTGGGGTTAAAAACGGAAAAATAGACATTAATGCAGCTTGTCCATAGAAAGCAAGCATTGTTCTGAGATGAAAAACAACACCAAGAAGGGGTAGATGAAAGAAAAGGCTAAAGTTTTTCAACAGATTTAGAGACCAAAAAAATGAAAAAAGATAAAACATTGCAGAAATGAGAATACCTCCCTGTGAGTGATCTTATCCACATCAATTTTCCCTCTTGCAGATACATTCTTTCTGGCCACAACACAATCAACAGAGGCAGCAGTGTCTGCTGAGAACCCAATTCCAGGGCCACACCAAACATCTTGAAAATCCACACACCCAGGATTGGAACCCTCTAGAATCCCACCATGGAAAGTCTTGTTCTTGCCACCGCTGGTGGCCCTCTTGTGCTTCTTCTTTCTTGTTTTCTTCCCTTGCCAATCGGCGGAGGAGCGAATCACCGCCGGCACCGACACCTGCTGCGACGCGCCGGCGGTGCACCCCAACCCTCTTAAGGTTGCTGCAGAAAAGTTGCTTTTTTTCTTGCTTTGGGCGGTGCCATTGATGGTGGGGGTGTCATTACTGGAGGAGGAAGTGTTGTTGGAGAAAGTGGAGAGGAGCAAGGAGGATATGGTGGACTTTCCCCTAGCTGATTGGATTATGGAAGGGATTTGAGGGTTTGGATCTGATTCTAGAATGGGGTGGTGGTGGTGGTGGTGGCTGAATTGGTTTCTGGGTCTTCTCCATTTGATGTGTTCTGCCACTGTAGGTGTTGTTGTGTTTGTCACAACAGGCATGGTTCAGAGAGAGAGAGAGAAAGAATAGAATGTGACTTTGGGGGGTTTGTGTGAGGATTGTGTTTTGAATGATTATTATTTATTGGTTTGAAATAATGAATTTTAATTTGTGGGGTGCCCTTTTCTTCTTGGGTTGTTAGGTGGGGCTCTGCCTTGTCTTGCTGCAAGTGTGGGCATATGCTATATTGTTCAATCACTAGCCTCAGCCCTCATGCCACACACTGGAATCTGTGACTTGCTTTTGTTTCTTTTTGTGCTTTTCAAGCTAAACTGATGCTACTTATCAAAACAAAAGTTCAAAATCCTTTCCTCTCTCTCACTCTATTTGGAGTCTAGTGGAGGTGCTTTGGCCCTCAATGGAAAAAGGAAAATATCAATTTGACAACTGCAAAAACAAATGCATCAGTTTATACTTTGATTTGTTCAATATAATCTTAAAATTCATCCATTTCAATGAAAAGTTGTATTTTTTAAGTTATAATCTGTTACATAGTTATCTGCATTAATGGGAAAATGAGAAAATGTTGATTACTAGATTAGCATGCTTTAGTTTGATCTATGAAATATCTTCTTCCATGCTCAGAAAGTCAGACTAGTCTACAGTGCTGACACAAAAGTTAAACTTGTTTTATTAATAAATTGAAAATTCAAAAACTGTTTCTGTCTAATAATATGCCCTCCATTAAAGACTGGACAGCATTAAAAAGGTTCACACTCCCCCACACAAAAGCCACCAGGTCCAAAACCATAGGTGCATTGGGATTATAGCATGCATATATATTGGCCTTGCATATAAATGTAGGTACAGTGATGATCATGTGAGGAGCCTTGAATTTTGACTCAAGGAATGTCTTCCTTGTAAAGGATCTTAGCTGTAAGCCTAATGCAGATCCCTACTGCATTCTTTGTTTGTATAGTTTCAATTCTCAAAAAAGTCAAATACATGGTCAGAGAAATTGTTTGTTTGTATCAAGAAAAACTTCTGGAAGAAAAATTAGTATCAATAATTTTAGTTAAATATCTTTCTTATTTTCTATTATGCAGAATTAGTAAAATGACAGCAAATGAGTCTGTCTATAGTATGTTTGAAGGAAACTAAAACTTGGTATCTATGATAGATTTCATTTGTGGTGCAAACAACAAGATATTACAACCATCTTTTCTTTGGTATTTTTTTCCCTTTCATGAGTGTATTAGACTAAACCTCTTTGTCTTACAATAAAATGACCCATGTTAGTTCCAAAAAAATGACCCTTGACCCATATGATGGTGTGTTCTCCTTCAAAATAAAGAATTTGTCACCAAAATTTTATTACTTTATAACCATATATCTGTGAAAAGTTTCCAAAAGGCCACTTATAGAGTAAGAATGACCTTGAAATATGCAAAATACATGAGAAAATGGGATTTGAAAGAGGTAATGAACAAAAGCTAGGAGACAGATTAAAATGATTCTTAAACTTTTCTTTCACTCTCTGCCTGTTTTGGACCACATCTTGGTACAAAACAAAAGAATAAATTTTCCTGAATAAGTAATTTTTGTTATTAATGCTTAATCTCAGCTTGCTATTTCTATGTGGTTGATTGGCTTATGAAAGCAATAAAAACACATTTTCACATGACCATTAATTGTCAGCACTGCACATTAAGCATTTTTTCACCAACAACATTCAACCTCTCTCTTACATAATACTACAGTGTCTTGTTTCTCATCAACCAAATAGTTTCAGAATCAATTCAATCTACCTCTAAGAATATCATTTCAGAATCAATTTCCATTTTGGACGAATCAGAAAGAGATACCACACAAAAATCAAGGGCTTAGAACAGAAATAATTAGCTTTTATGTCATGCTGTAGCTTGGTTAGAGGTTTCTAATCAGTATTTATTTGACAAAGAATTTGTACTATCCTTCATCATGTCTAAGAATCACGTGATGGTTCCTGTTAATGCTGAACTGTACTCACTAATCAACTCATTAAATTATTAAACTATGATAAATTGTCTTCACCTTGAAAACTAAGATCAGAAAATGTTCTGTCATATCAGATAAAACACTGTGTCTTATACTCTCTGTGCTTACTATTTTAGGTCCCTGTTATATCACAAGTTTACTGAAATTTTAAGGTTTTTATATGTTTTTACCCTTTTAAATTTCAAATGCAAGATCAAATCTAGGTGATGATTATTGATAAGGTGGAATAAGATTATGGTGGGTTTGTGCCGAAAGTTAAAGAATGATGTTCATATCTTTTATGATGGAAACTATTAAGGACACAACAATATCATTAGGTTACAAATAATTCACTGTAGCTGTAAACCATAATACTTACATATAGCCCCAAATTGAATACAGATATCAATGCACTTTTTTCCTTTTTTTTTCCTTTATCAACATGTCATCATCTACTATTACATTATTTTTTTAATGAAAATTTTCATGTTAGGCATCACTATGCAACTTGACATCTCAGCTAGGCTGACATCTCAAGTAACAACAATCATCTGCCATCACATGAAAAAAGTATTATTAAAAAAAGGAA
>Ga0123342_1007197_pt1 | contig 14878 bp, 18 predicted proteins | sample Turbeawhitnodule_FD_89960 | JGI IMG/M metagenome (GOLD analysis project Ga0123342, IMG submission 89960) | Root nodule microbial communities of legume samples collected from Mexico - Turtle bean Mexico white nodule | ecosystem: Host-associated > Plants > Roots > Nodule | place: Mexico: Nepantla...
CAAGCCTAATTACAAATGAATCTAAAAACCTATTACAATCTTCAAAGCACTCAAGCCATTTTCTTCATCAAACACACATCAAGCCTTGGTAGGGAAGAAGCTTCCTCCAGCTTCAACAATAGGGGCCATCTGCACAGGTCTCGCCTAGGCCCAATGACCGAGCTGAACTCTCATGCCTCAAAGAACCGAGCATACAAAATAATACCGAGAGTCGAACTCTAGTCAGTACATAAGCCCCCCAGGCTCGAGCTGAGCTTGGCTAAGCGAAGACTTTCCTGAGTACTCTTGGCTGCTAACGTGACCATTTCCCAGAGGTAGGTGGGGCGCGACACTCAAAGCGTTTTTTGAAGTGACATTCTATTGTTCGCGACCCCCGCATACACACGTGTCTTAGCACCAGTGGCAGCGAAACTCAACTGTTTCAAATTCCCTCCTTTCTCGAAACTTAGCTTTAGAAACACTAAAAACCCCTAAAACCCTTCAAACTTGCATCCTTTCCCTCTTATCGTTCAGAGCTCCTCACTCATTCCTTTTCATTTCTTCAAGTTTCTCTTCTTCCAACCACGAAAGGTACTTCTTTTTTCCCTCTCGACTATTCATCTTCTGCAATTGCATGTTCTCCTTGGACCATCACTTGTTTGCATCCATTTACGTTTATGCTTGTTATTGATCATTCATATGTTGTCGTTTGGATCCTTAAATACGTGTTAAGGTTTCGCTTTTCTATTCTTTTGTATAAACTTATACTTGTTTGCATGCTTGCTTCCATACTGTGTTGGGTCTGAGCTATTTTTTCTGCTTTATGTGCGTGATTGTGTTTAGATGCAACCCTCCATGGATTATAAATCCTTGTATCCCTGGGCACCACCAAACCTCCTTTCTGAAATTTCTTCCTACACCTCCAATGAAAAATAGTAATCCTTAGGAAAAGTAAGTGTCACTTCAACAAAGAGGATGATTGGATTTTCCTAGACCCCTGTGCAGTAGATGAGCCAGTGTGTTGTGATGAAACCATATCTCCCAACAAACCCTTTTGCTATTTCTACGCAACCGTTTTTAAGAGAGTCCTTCTTCGTCTTCCTCTATCTGTTTTTGAAAAAGAACTCTTGACCGAGCTTAATGTAGCTCCTGCCCAACTACATTCTAATAGTTAAGCATTTGTTCATGCCTTTTCTATTCTTTGTGACCAACTAGCTGTCCCACCCTTTGTAAACATGTTCCTTTACTCTTCGAGGTAAAGAAATTAAACCGCCAACTCTGGGTCTCTGTAAATAGTATCCCTGGAAGGGGAATCCTTACCCTCTTCCAATCCTCATATAAAAATTTTAAAGGCCATTTTCTCAATGTCTAAGCTAACAAGAAGCACCTTGACATCCTAGATTGTTTTCCCTTACATTGGACTAAAAAATCCAACTCCAAGCTTACTCGGCGCCTAGACAAGTTAGCTCCCGCTGATCAGGAGGTTTGCAAATTTTTCACAAGCCTCCCCGTAGCTTTCGATACTGTCTACCTCCTGGCCAACAAGTTTGACCCGGACTGTCTAAAAAGTTAAATCGATATACTTTTTCCCCTTTAATCCTCGAAATAAAAACTTTGCTTGCAAAATGTAACCAATCTTTTTTGTGTTTCCCTTGCAGATAGGATGTTGGCTCGCTTTAACAAGGAGGACCTGTTGAAGATGGCTACCTAGGCAAAGATGGCCAGCCATTTGCCTCTGAAGGAGGGCATCCCCCTACTTCCTCCGAGGACACTACCTCGGGTTTCGTCTTCACCAGGAAACGAGGGAGTTTCCCCTTCTTGGGGTCAGGCGACTTCGAATGCAGCCTCTCCTCCACAACCCTCTACCGCCCTTCCCACCACACCGAGCCATCTTGAAAGGGGTGCGGAGAGCACGAGGAGGAAGGATTTGTGGGACTCCGATGTTGACATCACATCTTACCTGGAGGACTCTTTGTTGCACCCATAAGATGAAGAAAGAATGGATGGTCACGGAGGTCACCACCTGTTACAAGAGGCTATGAAGCAGTTTAGGCAGGCTTTGGCCACAAGCTGCGTAGGCGTGAAGAAGCTGCAGGGCCAAGCCGCCATTGAACAGGAGAAACGGGACACCCAACAGAAGATGGCAAGCTTGCAACAGGAGATCCAGAGTCTCCGCACCCTCCATCACCAAACTGAGCGGCTTTTGGAGGATAAGACTAGGGAAGCCACTGAGCATGCAACTCTTCTGGAGGATTGTCTGTCCAACCTGCAATGAGAGCTTGTCCAGAAGGACAAGTTCTTTGCTGACGAGGTTAAATTTTACAAAGGGGAAGCTGCCCAAGCTCTCTTGGTAGGTTTTGAGGTTGTTGTCGAGCAAGCCTCCAATCTCCACCCGAGCTTGGACTTCTCACAATTAGGACCAAACAAAAGGGTTGTAAACGGGCAACTAGTAGAAGAGTAGGAAAATAACCTTGGTGTAATTATGAACTTATTTACATACTCTTAACTTTTGTTATGATTTTCATATGCTTATGCTTTAATTATCTGCTTACGCGTACCGTGTTCGACTTTCGATTAGCTGAGCATACCAACTTTTCCCATCATGACATAACAAGGATTTGACCTTAAAGAATAACTAACCTTTCATTGGACCATACTCCATAGCTACTACGAGCTAATACTTGAAGTCGGTGTAGACAAATGCACTTCTCAAACTTGGGCAAGGATCGTATACCTTGATCTTGCCAAGTATTGTTTATTATCGCGTGTACTTGGACAACTGCCCTGCTTTGAGCTTGATTTGTTCTTTCCACGTAGAAGCTTGACTTACTGTGCGTTTATACAACTTACTACTTCAGATCTTACCGAGGAAGGTCGACTCACCTACCAACACAGAACCAACTTACACACAAGATGTCTACTCAGGTGTTTCTTCAAACACCGAGCTAGTCTACCATGTATCAACTGGACGACCTATCCATGCAACTTCACCTACCCCACAGAGCGCCTAGACTCGGGTGATTTCTCTCACACCGGGCTAGCCCGACTTATCCTGTACTGGGCCAGGTGACCTGTTAGTGCAACTTTATTCACCCCACAGAGCGCCTAGACTTGGGTGATCACTTTCACACCGGGTTAGCCCGACTTATTCTGTGTCGGTCTAGATGAGGCATATGTGCAACTTTACCTACAGTGCGACTTTCCAAGGAAGGTCAATTTATCTGCCAATGGTAATCAATTGTTCACACGACCTTTTCTTGAAGAACTCCTCCGAGGAAAAGGTCGTTGCATCATGCATCAAAATCAACTAGAAAAGCAAAAGAAAACAAACAACATCTGCATAGGTGACCTCATTAAAAAACTCTCCTCAAGGGAAAAAGAGTGTCACCTTTTCAGCACCATATTGTTCAACAACAACTATCAATAAAACATAAGATTAGCAGTGTTCCACATCCGAGGAATAGGTCCTCCGTCCAAGGTTTCTATTCTTTATGCACCATTCTCAAGCACCTCATCTATGTGAAACGGTCCTATCCATTTTGGAGACAACTTATTCTCTAACTAGTAGGGATGAGCTTTCCGCATCACCAAGTCGGTAACCTAGATTTGCCGAGGTCTGACCTTGGTTCTTTGTCTCAGCTCGACCCTTCTTTTCAATGCTTCCGACTTAATACGCGCTTGCTCACGGACTTCATCTAGTAAGTCCAGGTTCACTTTCCTCCCCTCATTAGATTCTTCAGTAAAGAAACTCTAAAATCGGGGAGAGCTCTCATGAATCACAACGAGGATCATAACATTTGTTCCATACACCAAACTGAACGGGTTTCTTTAGTGGTGGATTGAGGCGTGGTGTGATAAGCCCATAGAATTCGGGGAACCCCCTCTGCCCAGGTTCTCTTGGCTTTTTCTAACCTTCTCTTCAAGCCTCTCAGTAAGACCCTATTGGCTGATTCCACTTGGCCATTCGTCTGGGGGTGCTCCACTGAGGCGAATATCTGTTTTATTCCGAGCTCCGAGCATATTTTGCCTAGCTATTGACTGGTGAACTGCATTTCGTTATTTGACACCAGATGTCTGGGAACCCCAAAGCGACATACTATGTTCTTCCATACGAAATATTGTACCTTGTGATAGGTGATTTGGGCGACGGGCTCGGCTTCAATCCACTTGGTGAAGTACTCGATGGCCACCATAAGGTACTTCATTTGACGTATGGCTAGATGGAAAAGACCTAGAATGTCTATTCCCCAGGTATGGAATGGCCACAGACTATAAATTGACCACAACTCCTCTGCCAGTGCGTGGTGTCAATCAACGTGTTTATGGCACTGCTCTCATCGCTAAGCGTACCTTCCACAGTCTTCTTTCATCGTCGGCCAATAGTACCCAGCTCGGATGACCTTCAACACTAGCGCTTGGCCCCCAATGTCACTCTCATAGATGCCTTTGTGCAACTCGGTCATCACACGGGTGCATTGTTCCCCACTAATGCAAATAAGAGCAGGGTGAGCATACCCGTGATGAAACAGCTTGCCATCAATAATTGAGTACTTTCTCGAATTTCTTTTTATGGCCTTTGCTTTTGCGGGCTCACTGGGAAGTAATTCGTCAACTAGATAGCACTGGTAAGGAGTAATCCAGGTATTGGTCATGCTACCTTGGGAACATGGTCTTTACCTCTTCCTCCAACGCCTCGCATGCCCCTACTCGGGCCACTTTCGGTGTTTCTTGGGTCAACGATCGGTGGCTTTTTCCTCCTTGACACCTATCACCAAGACTTCCTTAGGTGGGCCCTCTCCCATCGTTCTTGGGGCATTCAAGGTCTCCTGGATCACCGACCTTTTCCTGTTTCCTTTTTCCGAGCTGGCCAATTTGGCTAGGAGATCAGCTCGGGAATTCTGCTCTCTCGAAACGTAAACAAGTTCAAACTCGATGAAGTCGTCTTTTAGCAACACGACGTACTTGAGGTATGCAGCTCATTGCGGGTCCTTTGCTTGATATCTACTCGTAACCTGCTCGGTAACAAGTAATGAGTCGCTCTTCACCAACAAGTTTTGAGCTCCCAACTCCTGGGATAGCAGCATCCTGGCTATTAGTGCCTTATACTCAGCCTGATTGTTGCTATCTTTAAATGCGAATTTCAAAGATTGTTTAATTAACAAACCGTTGGGCCCCTCTAAGATAACTCCGGCTCCATTGCCCTACTGATTGGAGGAACCATCTACTAACAATATCCATAGAAAACCTCTGGGATATGGGTGGGGATCCCCAGACGCCAACTCAACAACGAAATCGGCATATAATGGATGTCAAATTCGGATAGCTCGACTGACAACCGCACCATGCGCCCTGCTATGTTAGGTTTCTGTAAACCCTTGCGAATAGGCAAATCAGTCATCATAATGACGGTGAAGTTGTGGCCCAGTCTGTGATAGAAAAGTACAGGCGAAGAGGAACGCCCGCCACTGGTTTCCTGAGCATAGGAGGACTAGCCAAATACTCCTTCAAATTGACAAAAACTTCCTCACACTCCGAGGTCCACACAAAGCGATTATTCTTCTTTAAGCACTGGAAATATAGGTAACCCTTATCTCTGTTGGATGATAGGAAACAAGATATTGTTATCCGCCCAGTCAACTGCTGGACTTCCTTGATAGTGGCAGGGCTCCTTATTTCAATGAGGGCGACTCACTTATCAGGGTTAGCTTCTATGCCTGTCTCAATTAGCATGAACCCAAGGAATTTGCCTGCCTCTACCCCGAACACACATTTTTCGGGGTTTAACTTCAGGTTATACTTGCCTTTGGTCTCAAACAAATCCTCAAGGTTTGTCACATGTTGCCTTTTCTCTTGGGAGGTGACAACCATGTCATCTACGTACGCCTGTACATTTCGCCCGAGCATGGGGGCGAGAATCATGTCCATCAGACGCTGATAAGTGGCGCCAACGTTTTTGAAGCAAAAGGGCATGACCTTGTAACAATAGCTAGTGAGCTCCATCATGAAAGTAGTCTTACTCTCATCGTTGGGGTGCATTCGAATCTGATTGTACCTTGAGAATGCGTCCAGGAAGCTCATTACTCAGCATCCTGAGGCGTTGTCCACCAAAGAATCAATGCTCAACAGTGGGTATGAATCCTTTGGACAAGCCTTGTTAAGGTCTGTGAAGTCTGCGCACATCCTCCACCTGTCGTTGGCTTTCCGAACCAACACCACATTCGCCAACCATTTGGGGTACTAGATCTCCCTAATATGACCGGCTTTCAGCAACTTCTGTGTTTCCGTTTTAATGATCATATGTCTTTCCTAATTAAATTCCTCCTTCTCTGAACTACCGGTCGGGCTCTGTTATCCATAGTGACTCTATGGCATAGGAAATTAGGATCTATTCCAGGCATGTTGGTGGAGGTCCACACAAACACGTCCAGGTGTCTAGCTATCACCCCAACTATTTGGAAAAGCAGCTCCTGACTCAGCGAGGTGCCGAGCTTGAATAACTTCCCTCTCTCGGATGTCACCATCTGGTCCCGGCCGTGGTCGATGACTAAGCTCGGCTTCTAAGACCTCAACCAACTTTCCCTCGTGAGAAATAGGGACAATGTTGTAACTCCTTTTGTTCTTTAAGCTTCTCTCAGAACACTTCCGAGCATCTTTCTGATTGGATCTTATTATAATCACATTTCCCTCAAGGGATGGTAGCTTCATTTTCATATCCTTCGTAGATGCTACCGCTCCTAACTTGTTCAACGAGGGCCTTCCTAACAGCAAGTTATAAGCAGAGGGAGTATTGACCACTACATACCTGATGACGAGGGTCCTGACAGCTTCCTCTTATGAAAAAAGTCGTCCTTAAGTCAATGTAACCTCGAACCTCTACTTGGTCCCCTGCAAAGTCGACTAAACATTCATCATGCGACCTCAGCTGATCGGGGGATAGCAACAAGTTGATGAACGTTGACCAAAACAACACATCAGCCGAGCTCCATTGGTCAATGAGAGCCCGATGCACCTTTCTTTCGAGCATAACAACGGATATCACTACCAAGTCATTGTCATGGAGGACTACACCCACCAAGTCTGCCTTGGTGAAATGGAGATCCGGATCTGGTGTGTCGTCGTGACCTTTTGCCTCCAGCGTCATTACTGCCCTTGCGTATCTCTTACGCTTGGCTGCGTATTGCCTCGACTAGAAAACCCACCCGAGATCGTGTTTAACTCGGCATGGACGGGGACCTCGTGTGGTTGGTCCCTCAGAACAACTTCTCCCTATTGCTCCCCGTGGTCGGCTTCGAGATATTCTTTCAAGAAACCTTCCTTTAAAAGCTCGGCCAACTAGTAGCCTAAATCGCTCGACGCCATGCTCGAATCCCTTGTGGAATTCGCACCAAATATCTTTTCTTCCTCCAAATTTCTTTCAGGGTCTTCTAACCCTGTGAAGGTAATATTGGGTGCCACATAGTGTGCAGGCACTGGCTCGTCCATAATAGCCCGCGAGAAAGGCTCGAGACAGTCTCTCTTGGGCGAATTCGCCTCTCGTTCTCTCGGGATACGTCGGTCTCTCTACAAATCCTCATTGGTTTTGCGTAGCTCCTCTCGTAATCTCTCCTGCTCCTCTCTAAATTGTTTGTTGGCTTCTTGGAGAGCCCTGATTGTCTCCATAAGTTACTGCAATGTGGGAGCCTCACCTCTTCCTTCTTGTCCCAATGGTACTTGCCTCATATTTCTCATCTTCGTCTGCAAACTTGAACCAAAGTGTGGATGGGATCAAGTTTTAACGGACCCCACGGTGGGTGCCAAATGTTCTGGTTGGTTGACTCGATTGTCGGTTGACTCGAGGTTGAATGCCCCTCTCCTGTATCTACCTCTTCTGGAATTGAGTTTGTGAATCCTTGTTGCACCAGAATGAGGCTCCGTTGAGATAGAGGACGCCCTACCTGTTGATTACACTCCAACGATCAAGTCATCTAGGGCTCACCAAAAGTAACCATTCAAGAATGTGTATCGAAAATAGCGTACATTTACCTAGAGACTCACTCTTCTTTTATTGTCGCACATGCAACATGCAACCATTCTCCCTATAGATAAGCAAATCTTAACTGAAAATATTCTAAGAACATTAATCTTTTACCTGTAACAGAAAAACCACCTACCATGGTCACTAGTGGTCTTCAGGTACCATCCGCAGGCCCCCTTCTGTTACTAACGCATCTCCCTATTTTAATAGGGTTATAGTAACTAGCCATGTGTAACAGGTATGCAACAGGAAATATCGCTATATATCCACAACAAACATGTAAAAATAACAACATTATATTCACCGCCCCAAATATATCTATAAGCATGTGTATATATAAAATTACTATACGTAACAACCCTACCGCGTGCTTTGGGCCTTCCCTGAAAAAGGCCATCTGCACAGGTCTCACCTAGGCCCAACGACCGAGCTAACCTCTCATGCCTCAAAGAACCGAGCATACAAAATAATACTGAGATCCGACCCCTGGTCAATACAGCTTACCATATGTACATCATGTAAACACTTACTTATAGAACACTTGTTGTGCCATGAGTTGGCTGGAAGACCTATTAGATTAACTTTTGAAATGCACTTTGAACAAAACTCTATACTTTCTTCTGCTATATACCTTTCAATCATTGAAGCTTCTGGACGATAATGATTTTTTACATATCCTTTCAAAAAATTTATATATCGTTCAACATGATACATCCATCTTAAGTAAACTAGTCCACACAATCTAACCTCTCTTACCAGATGCACAACAAGATGAACCATGATGTAAAAAAAGGACTGAGGAACGTACATCTCCAATTCCCTGAAGATAACAACAATCTCAACTTCAAGTAAATCTAACTTTACCAGATCAATGACTTCACAAAAAATGGAAAAGAAGAATGAGCACCAAACGGTTATGGTATGTCTAACCTTTTTTGGTAAAATCCCACAAATTGTGATAAGTGCCTCATTTCAGTAATATTTCATATTAAAATATAGGCACTTATGAGTATTAATTGTTAAAATAAATATAAAACAATCCCTAGACAACATCATGTATTTCGCTTCATGCACAATCCAGGAGGTAAGTTGTAAATTACTAGTAAAACAGACCATGAACTGTGATTCGTATTCAAATTACCAAACGAATTCATTCCATATGTAGCTAAACCAACTTGGATATTTCCTAAATCTTTACCAAACTCAGGAAACTCGTCATCAAATTTCTTCCATTGAATAGAATCAGTTGGATGGCGGTACATGTCATCACATTTCCTCTCATCTGCATGTCATTTGAGATTTTTAGCATCATTTGGGCTTGCAAACAAATGCTTCATCCTTGGAATGATCGGTAGATACCACACAACCTTCAATGTGGGTCCATGCTTTTCCAAATCTTCAATATTATCATCGTCTTTTTGTTTCAACTTGTAACATGATAACCCACAACTCAGACAATTTTTCAAGAATTCAAACTCTTTCATGTATAATATATAATTATTAGGACATGCATGTATCTTTTTATACCCCATACCCATCAAAAAAAGATTTTTTTTTTGCCTCATAAGATTAGATAGAGTATTTCCCCATGGAAGCATTTCAATCAACAAATAAATCAATTTCGTGAAACTTTTATCAGTCTATCCATTTATTGCTTCAAAAAATTTATCAATCTTAACACCGTTGACAACTGTGTGAAGTTAGATGATCCAGGAGTGGAGTCTCTGTATCACTTGACATACTTTCGTATTCATACACTTCTGTAAAAGACTCAGCTCCAGCATTACAAGTCATGTCCTTCAATCGATCATCATGTACTACATCATCCATGGTGGGTTGAGCATATTCTTGGGATACAAACACTCTTGATAAATGTAATAATTCACCATGTCATCTCCAAGTTGTATTTGATTGTAGAAATCCATCACATAGAAGGTGATCCCTAATTTTGTTATCATCTAATCTCCTCCTACTCAAACAATTAATGCACGAGCACTAAAACTTTACTCCATCAGCATTAATGTTAGCATTATGTTGTGAAAATTGTATAAATTCTTCTACTCCTCTTTCGTACTCATCACTTATGCGAGATCAATTAATCCAATATTGATCCATATGTATGTTTTGTAATGGTCTCTCAATGAAAGTTTATTAATTTTGGATCTCTCAATCCAAAATCTAACAATTTGTTGGGGGTCGAACACCTCACACTTAATACCAACACGTATTAAAGAATTATAAACATACATGCAATTCAAAATATTAACAAATATAATTGTACATGCAATTCAATAAATAAGCAATTCTACTTATACATGCAATTCAATAAATAAACAATTCTAATAATACATGCAATTCGAATTATGTCATGTCTTAAATACTACCAATTAAATATAATTAATCATTTCCTCAAGTTTTTCAAAATGTAACAACAATTATTCGATAAGTTAGTAACAATAAATATATAACAATAAATAAATCTTAGTTTCTACTAACAATAAATAAATATTCATTTCTACTAACAATAAATAAATATATATCACTATAAATAAAATTTACTTTCTACTAAAAATAAATAAATATATAACAAATAAATAAATTTAATTTCTATACTAACAATAAATAAATATATATAAAAATAAATAAAAAAATTACTAACCTGCGGTGATGGTGTTAGTTGCTCAAGCGGCATAGAAGCGGAGGAGCAATGGAGAACAAGGCAATTGCGAAAAAAACCTTGCATTGTTTGAAAAAAATGGAGCAACAATGGATACAGAATGCAATGGAGAACTAATGGAGCAACAAAGGTTGAAGAACACAAGCACAAAGGTGTAGGGAAAAATCAATTTATGAAAATGGGAACAAAGTGAGGCGCAAACTCTATTTAGGGTAAACAAACAAGGTCGTAAATGACAGTTTTATCTAATAATCGATGCCTATTCAAAATTTTAAACTACACACCAGTTGGCCAAAAATTCAACGTCTATGTAATGCTCATAGACGTCGATTCATTTCAATAATTCACATCTATGATGTAATCATGTTTATAAACACTGGTTTTACCATGAACCATCGCTTATTTGTTCGCAATAATTTTAAAATTATCACCGCATTTTAATAGACGATACGTATCTGCCAACTGAGGTTTATGGATAATCGTTGTAATCATATTTTGCACTAGTGCAATTTTCATTGTAGATTTCTATTTATATAATATAACTAACTTTAAAAAAAATACCTAATATGCATAGAAAACATGTGAACAATACTTTCTACTTTTAAGTTGAAACATCACTAAAACCATTTATCTATATATACTAATCTCAATAAATACTAAAAGAGTGGATAATTAGAGTATCCAATGCTCAAAACCATCTTAAAAGACATATCTTTAATCGTATACTTTAATGAAGTGTAATGTATGAACAAAATTGGTTGATAATCATTTAATGGATACTACCTAATAACTCGCACAAGGAGAACAAATATACCTTTATTTATTTGTTTAGCCTAAAAGGTGGGAAAGTGACATCTTAACTTATATACGTTCTATTATTTTCTTAGTGACTTATGTTTCAAAGTTTTATTCATAGTTAAACCTTCATTTGATGTTTATTTATTTCTTCTCAAAATAGTTATTTTCACATTCGAAATCATAATTTGGCTAATCAAATCCAAGTAACATTATGAAGACACCTTTGTATATAAGAATAATACATTATTATTATTATTATTATATGTGTGTACGACCTTGTGGTGATTATATTACTTATATATGTTTTATATATTATATATTTTAATATAGTAACAGTATTGAGGTGGTTGCAGAATGAGTTTTACTTGAGGATGTGTGGGGAAAATATTTGGAGAAAAGCAAATGACAGAGGAAAGTTGTAGTTGTTGTAACCAGTGGCCTTGCTTATAAGAAATTGGGAAAAATTGTAAAACTTGCGGGATTCACAATGTTTCACTGTTTCCTCTCTGGTTTTGCCTACGTCATGAAAATGATTCATGGTGTTGACATCAGTGTCACTACCAAAAAACTTAGGCCCAAACAACAGAGTTACGATAAGTATTAACTGATTCCATAGTAGCCAGCAAAAATGATCCTTCTAGCCCTTTCCTTTCCAAAAATCCAAAAAAGCTAAATGGGTCCAATGCACACATTTCTTAGTTTGTAAAGAAAGAAAAAAGGTGTGTAAGAAATTAATGACTCTGCACATTGAATCAACAGGAATTAATAATTTTTTTATAGAACGTACATTTTAGTTGGTTGAACCGAGACATTGCTTCATCTTGGACAGTGACCCCTTTGGCATATACAATGACTAGAACTTCACCCTCAATCCTTGTCCCTTTCTATTCCATTAAAACCCCCCTCTCATCTCCATCACTTCCTTCATTCCCTCTCTTTCTATCTTTCCACCATCTCTCTTTCTCTCTTTCTTTCTCTATGACCAATTAATCACTCACCTTACTACCCTCTTGCATGATCTCCACTCTCTTTACCTCTCAATGTGGTTTCTTCAACAAGGCTTCATCAATAGGTGAAGATGATGATAGTACATCCTCCTGACCAACGCAAGGATTTGGTGTCTGCAACTTCTTCAAAAACAACCAACTGTGCATGCATGGTAAGTTACTCGGTGTTGATTTTGGCACTTCTCACTTTGTCAATTTTGTTGCTGCCCTTGGTGTTACCTCCTCTGCCACCACCACCCTTGTTGCTTCTCTTTCTTCCCGTTTTCATCCTGGTGGTTCTCTTTTTCTTAGCCTTTTCACCTTCCACTCTACCCAACATGCCTGTCCTTACATCATGATGTCTACCATGCTGTTCTAGCCTTGCAATCAAATCTATATTCGCCTTGTAAGTTCCAGAAGAATAAGCAGCAGTGGAATATATCTTGAGTTTTATGAATCATGGATGTAATTTGTTCCTCTCTTGTTCATTTCTTTGGTTTCTGTCATGTATTGTTGGTACCACCCAGAAAATGTTAGTTTTTGAAGCAGAGTAATGATTAACTAGCGGGAAGTTTGCAAACTGAGTCTTGGAAATGGTTTCATCATCTGGATTAATTGTTATATATTTATAAACATGGCTAGTTACCTACATAGCACGCTGCAAAAATTAATGATGTCACGTGAAACTATGAAGAAGGTGTTGGCTGGAATTATATATATAATAGGAAGAAAAGTAATGTAGGATGTTTATGAATGTTGTTTTTGGGGGGATGTATTTGACTATGTTGTTTCTTTTTATTATGTCTTGTTAAATTGGTAGTTTTGTTGAGATAATGTAAAGCAATGTCGAAGGAGATTGTGGAATTTGGTGTTGGCCATTAGTCAATACCAACCATAATTAACCCCAAATGCCAATCCTTTCAATCCCACCAACGTCATCGAGGGCTTTCAATTAATTACTACTATTTCAGAGAGAAAGAGTTATTAAAGATTTCTAACTATTTGTATATTTCCATTGGAAATGGAAGATAACATTCATATTGGTATCATCCAATTTTTTCTTACGTGTTGACTTGGTTCTTGTCGAACAAGTGTTGAAAAATTTATCATAACCACCAGTTTCATTTACTTTACTTCACACTAAAAAAAATTCTTATTTTATTATAATATAATATTTTATTTTTAAAAAAATGGTTAAAAAGTAATTGTTTTTATTATTAGACTGTGAAATAACTTTATTTCTTCTAAAACAAACTGAATTCTGAAAGTTAAGCATGGACATTCACATTTGACTTTTATGGGTTATCTATATTCGTTTACATGTACTTTTCTTCGACTACTCTTGCCCATACGCTGTATATTCTTTCCTAAATGCCACAATTATATCACAAAAATAATGGTTAATTACTTCTTTTTCTGCCAGCAAATTAAATATACCAATATTTGTTTTTAGTTTCTGTAACATTTTTTACTATATCAATTTTTTTATTTATTTTGTCTTTATCATTACGTTTCAATACATAAATACTCGTGTCATACCACTCTGTATGATGATGTGATAAATATTTATGTAATGTGGAATTACAATGTGAAGGAGTTATGAGACGCATTTGTAACAAAAAAACAAAACAAATGAAAGATTTGATTGAATACGACAAGGGTTGCAAATGAAAAATAATGATGATAGTTTGATACTATTATTTTTATATTCCTATTTAATAATTAATAAAAAATATTATTTTATTTTAAATTTTATTTATTTTATGTTTATTAATTAAATAGAATATTTTGTTATTTAAAAGAGTTGGAAACTATGTACCACAGACACGAACACTGATACGACACGGACATGGACACAGAGATACGTAAAATCTCTAAAATGTAGGACACGGGACACGGATCTATATTATGAATTATATAAATTGACAATAAAGATTTATGTGTACAAGTATGTTCCAAATTATTTTTTGGAGCAGAAAGATGTTTTTCACTGGTTCACAATGTTTCTTAGTTTTATAATCATAATAACAATTTATATAATAAAGTTTGAATCTTGAGAAAATTAATGTATTTTTCATTTTTAAAATTGTGTTATAACCGTACTAAAATTGTTAGAAATCTAACTAATACTTTTTGAATTGGACACTTCACGGATACGTGTCTTACCGGTGTCATACGAGTGTCGGTGTCTGACACGAGTATCGGACATCGACACGTCATTTAAGAGGAGTGTCTGAATTTCATAGGCATTTTTGTAGACAAGAACTCCGTTTTTTCCTTTTTTCGGATGGTAAATATTTTTCAGAACATGGAGTGTGAATCCAACCCATGTTTGAATTGAAATTGAGATACTGATACAAGTTCTTCCCTTCTGAATCAGGTATATTCATATCTGAAAGAGGTTGACAATAAGTTTTTTCAAAA
>Ga0123342_1007198_pt1 | contig 14870 bp, 8 predicted proteins | sample Turbeawhitnodule_FD_89960 | JGI IMG/M metagenome (GOLD analysis project Ga0123342, IMG submission 89960) | Root nodule microbial communities of legume samples collected from Mexico - Turtle bean Mexico white nodule | ecosystem: Host-associated > Plants > Roots > Nodule | place: Mexico: Nepantla...
GAGTTCTTGTCTTAGAACAATGATCCAACTCTAAGAAAAGTGCCTCAATAATGTCCAGCTCAAGGTGATTCCTAAGAATGTCAAGAATCATTCTCTATATGGCTAGTGGAATCACATCACCTTCCATGTGACATAAAGAGTAGGTGTAGATGTAGCTTTTAGGAGGTGCCAAAGTAGAAATCAAGTCACACTTTCTTTATGACTTGTTTTTGGCGCTGAATTTGATAAGCTTTGGTGTGATTTTTGACTTTTCATTTTCAGCCCTCTTCTACTATAAAAGGAGGTGCCATGCTCTTGTAAATTCAGAATTAGAAATTGAAGAAAGGAAACTCTACTCAAATTGAGAGAATTGTGAGAGATTTGATCTCCTTCATTAAGTCTTATCTTGTGAGCTTTGAAGAGCTTCAAGTGGCGGCAACTAGCACTCATCTTGGACCTCTCACCATCCAAGTGGCGTGTCCATCTCCTTCAAGTCTTCATCCAAATAAGTTCCTTCTTCATTCCATTTCCATTTTCATTTCGAATCATGTTTTAACAATTCCAATCGGTTGTCTTTGTTCCTTTTGTGTTGTTCTTCAATTTCCACTGATTACACTTGTTGATCTTGTGTTTCCTTTTCAATTCTGCACCTATAGCTTCATTTTGATTCGGTATTTGTATTCAATTCCTTGTGATGTTATGGATTCAATGTGGAAAGGCTCTCAAGATTGAGTTTGGTTCATCTATTAGAAGGCTTTGTACTTCAATGATGATTCCTTAAGTTCCACCACTTGTTCCTAATTGTTTGTCCTTGTTTTTAACTCTTAATTGTTGTCTTTCTTCACTTAATTCGTGGTGTTCATATGCTGAAAAGTGTTTATGCCTGATTCAACTCACATCATCAGCACCCACCATACCTCAGAGGATTACTAGGAGCAGACACAGACTTTGGGTGTTGAGCATCAATTGGTTTCCCTTTTTGTAATTTCCGTAGAGTAGGTCTATATAGCATAAATAGGAGGTGAATATATAAGAATGGGCCTATGAGAAGTCCATTAGGGTAGGAAGGAAACCCTAGCTTCTAGAATGTGGTACATGGTGCGACTTTCACCAAAGTCTACCCTAGAAACCGCACCACTTTTCCCTTTTCCCTTTCCCCTTCTACCTTCATTTCTTGTTTTCCAGGGCTCCTTATCCTATAAATAGGAGGCCTCCCTCTTTGTATTTACAAGTTGAATGAAATAAAGAAAAGTTACTCTACACATTTTTGTGTGTGAATGATTAGTGAAGCTTGTCCTCATGGTCTTAGTCTTATCTTGTGAGTGTGAGAGCTCTCAAGTGGCGGCATCTTTCACTTAACTTGGAGTCATTTCACCATCAAAGTGGCGTTCAAAACCATTCCTCATAAGCTTCCTTTACCTTTATCTTTTCCTTCCATTTCCGTTCCATTCTATCATAAACATGTTCTTATTTTTGCTTTCTTGAATTACATTCAGTCATTTCTTTTGCTCTTATGTTACTTGTTTAATTCCGCACCATATTTGTCATCATCTTCACCATATAATTGTGTTTCCCTTTTTGCCTTAGTGAAATGAACCTTCACATCTTCTTAACCACATGGTTAAGTTAATGTCTAGTGGGGATTTTCCTTAGGTTTTCACTCTTATTTGTTTAACAATCTCAATTCTAATTCTAAATGTGTCACCTAAATGAACAATCATAAAATTAACTCACATCATGTGGTTATCGGAGCTTAGGTTCTTATGCTTAATTTGCTTGAGTTGATTTGGTACTTTACAATTTCTTTACATTCTAGCACCTTTAATTCTTGTCTTTAAATTCAAGTACCTTTACTTTCATGTCTTTAAATTCAAGTACCTTTACTTTCATGTCTTTAAATTCAAGTACCTTTACTTTCATGTCTTTAAATTCAAGTACCTTTACTTTCATGTCTTTAAATTCAAGTACCTTTACTTTCTTGTCTTTATTTTCTTGCATTTTATTTTCCAACCCTTTACTTCTTGCAAAAAAAAATTCGGCCATTTTTAATATTCATAGCATTTTTCGTTTTGAATATGTTTCTTGTTATGTCTTTTGTTGATCTTGCCCTTTTGATGGAAATCGTCCAGCCTCACACAACCATATAATAAGAAGGATGAAGACCTAGAGGTTGTTTATTGATTTAATTGCAAATATGGGTCAAATTGGGCTTTTGTTTATTTTTGTGGGCCCAATCAAGAGGACAACTCTAGGGTGAAGGAATGTACAAACATATCCAAAAAGACCTCCAAATCATCAAAACATAAACTAGAGTTTTGGCCAGAAGAACACAAGAAGACTGGTATAGATTTTGAGTATAGTTTCATGGGCCAGGTATTGGGCCTAGTAGCATAAAATAATTAGACCAAATATTTGGGCCAAGTAGTATAGATTTTTAGGCATGTATTTGGGCCAATAGTAAAATATGACTAGTTAGGGTTAAAAATGACTAGTTAGGGTAACAATTGGGCTTCTTTGAGCCCAATGTAACCTTAAAACATCTAGGGCATATTGGAGAACGAAAATACCTTGGCATGGAGCACATGGACGTCCACATGGAAACATAAGAATGGAGAGGATTTAGCATGGAAGGTGTGCGCTAAACATGGAAAACATGACTCCACATGACACCTTCTCATTGGAGAGTTTTATTTTGAATTTTAAACTTTTGGCTCCAAAATGTTCAGCCCTCTCTCCTATAAATTGAGGTGCTCGGCTTTCATTTTGTAAGATTAATCAATGAGTGAATTGCTGCCAAATTTGTGCCAATTACACTCTTGTCTCCTACCCTCCATAGGATAAACGTTTGATCTTCAATTTTCCACTAGACCAAGTTATTAGGCCTCACCTATCACTCTCCATACTTATCCTTCAACTTCAAGGAATCCACAAGCTCTAAGTGAGCTCCTTGTCTGCTACAATCCATGAAGCTTACGCATGCGTTGCTAAAGTTAAGGCAACACTTTTCCTACTTTAGACAACGCCTAAAAAGCGTTGTCTAAGATAAAAAAAAATGGTGTAGTGGCACCTCTCCACCAAGAAAATCCAATCGGAATGAAGGCACTCTTCCATCACATAGAAATTAAATAATTAAAAATGGACAAATGTCAAGTTTTTATGTCCAATCCTCTAATGATATCCTCTCGTCCATCATCTCCACCTCCATTTCCATCTTCATCTTCATCTTATTGCTCCATCATCTGCATCTAGAGTTGAAACTCTTATGTTTTGTTTGGATTAGGGAGTGAAAATGATGGAGTGGATTTGAGATGATTTGAAGGAAAAGTGTGAAGAAAGTTAAGGTGTTTGGAATAAGGTAAATAGAGTGGAAAATGTGCGGAAAGTTTATAAAAGTTTGTGAGTGATGTGATAGGTGTGATTGAAATTATATTTTTTTTAATTGATAAAAATGTAAGTTTACAAATTTTTCCTTATATTTAAAAATGGTTAAAAAAATAATTTGATTTATTTATTTATTTATAAATTATATTTTTTTAATTCAAATATTATTTAAATATTTGATAAAAACTTATTTTTATATTAAATAAAATTATTTTTTTTAAATTTTTTTAATTAATATAATTATTATATAAATTTTTTTATTATTATTAAAAAATATATTTATTTTTATTATTATTAATATTTATAATTTATTATATACATAATATGATTAATTATGTTTATTATAGTAATTATTTTTTTATAACTTTGATTATATTTTTTATATTTAAATTGTAATTCTATTTAAAATAAAAATAATAGTAATTTAAATTTAAAATAAGAAGAATAAAAAAGTAAATTAAAATTAATTAATTAAGTATATATATATATATATATATATATATATATTTTGTGGAAAAGACCATAAGGAAGAACTTATGATATTCTGGTTTATAACTTCTTCTTCCGTTGATGCTTTCTCGAGGTTTGGTGGGGTTTGACTTTATATACTGAGATGTCTAACCTTTTTGTGAGGTGTTTGATGTGTCCTTAGTCATCTGCTGATTGCTTTGGTTTGTATCAATATTTTCTTATTATGAGTTTTGTCACTTAGAGGTATGTTTGATCTAATGAATATGATTTCTTATTAAAGAATTTTAAACCCAAAGAGACGTGCTTGATTTAATGAATAAAGATTATCATTTATACTTTTTGTTTTATGTATCTCTATTTCAATTTTGTTTTCGTTTTACTTCTGGGTCAATCAAGTTTTTATATGTTTATCAACATCTTTAAGCAATAAGAATCAATTTCCTTCAAACTTGCCCATAAAAATATGATATCACTAAAACAAAGGTATAACTTACAATTAACGAGATTCCCACCTAAAAGCTAGAAATTGACAACCCTAACAAGTTGAGTAAACACCCACCGATGATTTCATTGTCAGTACATTATATAAAAGATTCAACAAGTCCAATATGTCTTAATTCTAATTGCTTTGCCTTTACCTCGATTAAGCGTTTATGCTTTTCACCTTTGTAAAATGTCTACCTTGATTAATGAGGACAACATCAATAAAAACAAAAATAATTAGGGATGGCAAAGCGACACATGCTATCTCGCGGTCTGCTAAAAAAATGCGAAGCGAGTTACCTGTTTCAATTCATTGGCCCGCTTAGACCTGTTTCGCATGACCTACAGTCAGTGCTGGTCAAATGCGAAACAGGCGGGTTAGCCTGCATGACCCGCATAACTTAAAAATCTAGAAATTTCTTTTCGTACCCTCATATTTTTTTCATGCAGCCTCATAACTCACCTTTCGAAACTTTTACTCACATCTTGTTACGGAGGTGTCACAAGAATAATATTGTGAGAGTATTATTCAAAATTTATATTTAAAAAATTACTTTTTATAATTTTATAAAAAGTATTTCTTATACGCACTACCTCGCAAGCCAACCCTTTTATAGGGATAGACTAATAAAATCAGCCTACATATTCTATCTGGGATGGACCAACCCGATTCACATTTTATGAACCAAATACATGTAGAATGTGCTTATACAACATGGACCAACTCACATTATCATCCCTAAACTGAAGAATGAAATATTAGTGACAACATCATTTCTTAACAAATTTATTAATCTAATAAAAATAATATATAAAAAACTGATTACACATGTGGAATACGTCTTACATACTTCACCATATTAACTCTAACAAATCAATTGATATGTAAAATTAGACCACCATGTAACCACACACTCTTTTATGAATGGAAAGAATCAAATACAACTTCTTTTTATAAATGAAAAAGTTATAAAAGATCAACCACAACTTTTGATAATTTATTAGAGACTAAAAATGTATCTCGATATTATTTTAAAGGAGTTTTTAATGTAGCATAATTTGTCTAGAGTATCAAGATTGTAGACTTGAAATATTAATTATTTTAAATAAAGTATTTATTTTTATGTATTACACCGATCTTTACCAATGGATTTGCCTCAAACTTGAAGATAGTGCTCACCACAACCAAATTCATGAATAATTTTTTATTGCTACATGTTCAAATATCTTTTAACAGATTTTTTTTTTACATAAATAGATTATTCATTTATTAATATAATAACTATGTTGTTTTCCAATAAACTTTGTAAATTCCCGTTTATGGGTACTACAAGTAGTGTTATATGTACTAGAAAGCAAATCTACAAGTTCAAATGAAACAAAAGCTGGTTCTTCTTATTCTAATATATTTGTAAAATTGTTTTAGTCATCAAACATATGTACTCCGTAAACATCATCATAGATACCTCAAGAATTCAGAAGCGATTATCACCTTTTTTTCTTGGAATAAGTTACATTTGTAAATTCCAGTAAACCCTTCTGACTACTGATTTGATCGTCAGAGTGCAATCAACAGGTAGGGTCCCCTCTATGTCAACGGAGACACGTTCCAGAGCAGCAAAAGATAGAATGAATTCGTGAAGAGACAGATGAAACTAGAGTTTGTCATCAGAGTCAACCGGCGAACAAGTCAATCGGCAAAAACAGACGCATTTGAGCCTCTTATAGTAAAATCGGGCATCAATAATGAGAAATAAAAAAAATTGAAGCATCTCACATTTTTTTTTTCACATGTTCTTTACAACATAAATTTGGACTCAACCCTAATAACATCCATTGTGGTCAATTCGAAAACGAATTCTTCCAATCCAATAAAAAGTCTAATTACTAAAATAAAAAACCATCTTGATTATTTAGCGACCTACTAATTTGGATAACTAAACAAAATGCTCTTGCAATTGAACTGGATAACTAATGTATTATTATAATATATATTATTAAAATAATAAATAAAAATTAAAAATATTAATGATAAACATTTTTACTTTTTATTTTTCACTCTTACCCTAGTGTCTAAACAACTTTGTTCTTTTATTTTTCTTCCTCTTATTCAAACACATAAAATTCAAGCACAACGTAAAAGTGAGGAATTGGTGAGTGGCAAGTAAAATGACATTCTTTCCAAATTGAAAAGGAGTGACACAAATAAACTCTTTTTAATATAAATTAACAAAATTAACCTTATTTGTTTACGCTTTTTTTTGTTATTTATGTAACTTTTTATACATATTTCTTTCTTTCTAGCTTTTATACAAATAAACAAGAGATTTTACTTTTGCATTCGCACTAAATAACTTCAAAATAAATTCACCCTCTATTCTTATTTGTTTTACGTTCAGTTTTTCTTTCTACTACTATGTTTTTTTTTTCTATAAACCGAAACATGAAGGACTCAATAGTCTATGTTCCTTTCTCTTGGAATGTAAATTTGTGTATTGAGATTATGACATAATTTGACTAAATGTGTTAATAAAACTCGCAAAATCAATCTAAAATAAACATTAAAAATTAACTTTGTTCATTCAAACTAAATTACACAACTAACACCCTTAATATCAACCAAGACGAGAGTAGATATCTATGGATATAGATGTGTATATCTATGTTGTACTACTCACAACCTAAAAAAATAAGAATTTATAATACATCATGTATTAATAGATAAAAACATCTAAAACAATTATAACAATTTACCTTATAACTCAATAACTACTCATGTTACTCACAACTAACACCCTTAATATCAACCAAAGTATATGTCTATGAATAGATACCTATGTATGTATGGATATAGATGAGTGTATATCTATAGGATACTACTCATTACCTAAAAAATAGGTATACATAATTTATTAATAGATAAAAATCGCTAAAACAATTATAAAAATTGTTCCTGTCGGTTGACCAAATACGTCTTCGCGCGTCTACGTCACTCTCACGTCCAGAATCCTTGCGCTCGCACGTGCTTTCTCTTTGATTGAATGCTTGAAAACACAAAGACAAAGGACGTCCTTGAGGTCGTTTGCACTCCGACGCTCAAGTCAATCTTAGGGCTAAGAAACACCAAAAATCTTTACGTAAACTGTAACTGTGTGTGTTAAGCGGCGCAAATGAATAGCTTACCTTGCTAAGTTTGTGACTTCCCTTTATATAGACTGAAACTAAAGTTTCCACTGTTTCCATTACCCAAAATGGGCTTCTTGAGGGGGTGGGCCCCAGCGCCGCAGTTACCCACTCTCAGGATAACCTAGCGCGTGGGGTTCCCTAACTGGAGTACAACCTCTGACAGGGTGACCACCTGGTTGCCTCATCGTACACCTGGTCTTTGGGGTCACCCGCCTTGAGAGCGCCCTAGTTGTTCACGTGCCATGCATGCAACTCACCACTGGAACATGACCCTCACAGGTCGTATCCTTTCCAGTGGCTCTATACTTGTGTTACGCCTAAACGCGCATCCACTCCACACGCATGGACTCTCGAGACCTAGGCTTCTCCCTTACTGATAACTAGTGGGTGGTCTGGGATCCACCTCTCGTGGCCCAGCTCTGTTGTTCAAGTCCCGATGTCCGACCTTACCACACTGCCTAGTGGCACGTCAGTACATTCTGGTGACTGAAGTCTGACCACTCTTTTGGTTCCTTGGCACATGTGCCTCGCGAGATACTGACCCACGCTGCTCGTGGGACCCCGCTTACGTGGCCCCAACACTACTAGTGGTCAACGACGCCCGAGGACTGGTCGGTACACAAGCCCCCCAGTCTCAAGCTGTAACTTGTTCAGCGAAGAGACTAAGTTCTTGTCCTTGGTGACCTACGTGGCTCTGTATGACAGGACGTGAATAGTGCAAAAAAGTGACATTTCTCTAAGTTTGTCTTAATTGCGAACACGTGTTTTGATCAACGGTCAGGGCTTAATGTCGCTTACGCTTCTTTGTTTATGTTAAATATTCGAAAACGCGCGCGTCCAATCACTGTTCCATCATTCTCTGAAACATCCTTGATTGCTTCGTCTTCTTCCTCAAGCGCTCTCGCGTTTTCCCTACGAATTCGAGAACCTTCATCCTACCTGATCAAAGGTACGAACTTTAACTGCTGATCTCCCTTATCTATTGATTCTGACCGCCTGGGGCTGTTTAACCCCCTGCATTTTAAGCTTTCTCTATTTTCTCTCTGTTCCTTTTTTCTGGGGTCCCTTCGAGCATGGGTTTCCCTTAGTTAGGGTTCAAGAAACCAAGATCATCGAGGAATTGATTCTTGTTATCATGTTGTTATGCTTGCACATTTTGCCCCTTTATACTCACATGTTTACCTCTGTGTCTGGATTCCTAACTTCTTGTATTCTGAAATTTGGACGCAGGAATGGTGTTGAATGAGGTGAAACGGGCCAAGTTGGCTGGTATTCTAACTCGCCATCGTGGGATATCAGGGGGTGCGGGCACCTGTAGCCCTCACGCCCTCGCTTCTGCCACTGTTGTGCCCTCCCCTACTCCCTCCACTCCTACAGTCGCGGTTCCTCTTCCCGCCGCCCAAGCATCTCCCGCTCCATTTCCTTACGAAAAGGTAGTGGAGATCGAATCTGATGAGGACTCCGCTGAGGGGTCGGTTTCTAAAAGGCTTAGGCCTACGATGGTGACGACCTCCCATTCCTCCACTGTCGGTCGCCCGGCATCGTCCCGAGATCAGACGCCAAGCGCTCCCTCGTCCTCTTACCTCTTCGCGCTTGTAGACGGTGGGGCTAGCGTCCCTGTAGCTCCATCTACCCCTGAACTACCTGCTGTCCTGCAACATGCCCTCAAAGGCTTCCATCTAGAGATGACGGTGGATTCGGATGAGACCGTTGCGAGGGAAAGGCTGGGCCTCAACTTTGGGGCTCTTCTTGCTCAATCCAACGCCCTCATAACTAAGCCTGAGGCGAGGGTGGCGCTGGTAGAGGCCAAAGCTAAGGAAGAAACGACCCTCCTAGCTCGTTCGTTTGCAACCTGCGAGGTCGCACTGAAGCAGGAGTTGACTAGCCTCTGCCAATCCGAAAAGGATCTCTCAAAACGACTTCATGTCAAGTGCGAAGAGGCTGTCGAGCAGGAGGCAAATATCCTGCCCCTGCGAATCCGGGTCATCGAGTTGAAAGAGGCGGCTGAGGCATCCAAAGCCAAGATGGCAAGGCTTGAAGAAAGGTCCATCAATCGAGAAGTGCACCTGGGTCATGTTGAGCCCGAGCTCCTTCAACAAGCCAAGAGGTTCAAAGAAGCCAAGGCTGAGCTAATCGGGGTTGCTGTTGAAGCTTACGATGCGAGGTTTGAGGACGCCCTTGCTCAGGTTGTCTGTGCGCACCCCGAGATGAACTTTTCACACTTCGCAGCATCAAACCGTGTTGTAAACGAGCAGATCGTTTCAAAGATTCTTCCATTTTAGCTTGTACTTGGTTGTCAAACGAACAGTTTATTGTCCGCTTGCAATTTACTTTATCGGATGTCTAGCTGCTTTTACTTCCTTAAGCTTGATCTGACTGAAAACTGCTCTTTTTATCTTACTCAACTGCTAACTCGTGGTGTCTGGCACCGCGATGCTTCTACTAGCGCCTTTGGGTACCCTGCCCTTGCTGTACGAGAGGGGTTTAACTGTGAACTAGGACGTTCAATCTTGGCGTTCTTACTCGTAGAGAGGAGGTGTTCTTGACGAACCTACCTTTCCATTTACAAGACTTCGAACACAAGGGACATAATTCCTCGGCTGACCTCAGCTTCGCTCAAGGGCGAGGAGGATTTATCTAGTGAACTATTTCGTTTAACTTGGCATTCCCGCTCGAAAGGGGAGGTGTTCTCTACGAACCTACCTTTCCACTCACGAGACTTCTAACGCAAGGAAAACAAGTTCTTAACCGACCTCAGCTTCGCTCAAGGGCGAGGAAGATTTATCTAGTGAACTATTTCGTTCGACCTTGGCGCTCTCACTCAAGGTGGGAGGTGTTCTCCACGAACCTACCTTTCCACTCACAAGACTTCTAACGCAAGGAAACCAAGTTTCTAACTGACCTCGACTTCGCTCAAGAGCGAGGAGGATTTATCTGGGGAACTATTTCGTTCAACCTTGGGGCTCTCGCTCAAGAGGGGAGGTGTTCTCTACGAACCTACCTTTCCACTCACGAGACTTCTGATGCAAGGAAAACAAGTTCCTAACTAACCTTAGCTTCGCTCAAGGGCGAGGAGGATTTATCTGGTAAACTATTTCGTTCATCCTTGGCGCTCTCACTCGAGGGGGGAGGTGTTCTCTACGAACCTACCTTTCCACTTACGAGACTTCTAACGCAAGGAAAACAAGTTCTTAACTACATTGTACATAACTTGAGAAAATATTTCAATAGAAATTTATTGGGTGACCTCATTAAAAAACTTTATAAGAGAAAAAAGTGTCCCCTAATACAATGTACTGTGTTATTACTTAACTGAATAAAACTTGGAGTTGGCCACATTCCATGTGCAAGGAATCGCGCCTCCTTTCAGCATCTCAAGTCTGCATGCCTTGTTCCCGAGGACCTCTATTACTTTGGAAACCAGTCCATACAGGGGAGAGCTGACGTGAGGCTAACGGGGCCGCCTTCTCCAATACTTGGTATCTTTCCTTAGGTCCTTACCATATGAGTTTCTAAAACAGGTCTTGTTCTTGAACAAGGACTGAACTGATCGCCTGATCGATCACCGGTATATACAAACTAAGTGGTGTGCTTGGTTGTGGTTTGCACAGGACTGGAGGGCTGGCTAAGTACTCCTTCAGCCTGATGAACGTCTCTTTACACTCTTGGTAAGGGAGGCCGTCCCCTCCTCCAACTGGTGCAAATCCAGACAAGACAGACATAAGCCTTGTCAGTGCGCACCTTTCTGGGTTTGTTTTCATACTACGCTCAGTGAGCAAGAAACCCAAAAACTTCCCTGCTTCTATTCCGAACACACGCTTCTTGGGGTCCGGTTCCAGCCTGTACTCAGTTATCTTTACGAACAGACCTTTTAAGTCAATTAGGTGTCGTTCCTTCGCCCTCTGGCGGACAGGTCGGACCTTGGCATTCAGGTCCTGTGCCGTTTGGTCGAGGGTGTTGCTAAGGTTGGAGACCTTTCCTCCAATCTCTCTTTCCCCTGGATCGCCAAACGGATTAGATCTGCTCTCCCGGGCTATCTTTTCGGGGGCAATCTCTGCTTTGGTCCAGGCGATTTCAGTGCAATTGACCTCGGGCTGGGCGACTTCCTCTGTGTACGGTGATCGTTTAGTGACCATGAATACCCCTCTCTTTGTTTTGAGGTTGTTCTCGTAACATCTCTTTGCCTCCTTCTGGTCTAACTTCATGGTAATCATCTTTCCTGCCAAGTCAGGGAGCTTCATCTTCATGTGCCTCGTCGACAGCACCGCCCCCAACCTATTCAGCGTAGGTCTACCCAACAACATGTTATAAGAGGAGGAGGCATTGACGACGAGATACCTGATGCTCTCCGTACGGGACGTTGTACCATCCGTGAAGGTGGTCCTCAACTCTAAGTGTTCGCGCACCTCCACCTGGTCTCCCGCGGAACCGTACAAGCAGCCATCGTAGGGCCTTAGCATGTCAGGGGATAGTTGCAGCTTGTTGAAAGTCGTCCAGAACATTACGTCTGCCGAGCTTCCCTGGTCCACTAGTACACGGTGCACCTCCTTCCTGCGGTTACCACTGAGATCACCACCGGGTCGTTGTCATGGGGAACAACATCTTGAAGGTCGGCCTTGGTAAAGACAAGGTCGACATCGAAAGCATCGTCGACCTTTTGTGCTTCTACCGACATCACCGCCCGTGCGTATCTCTTTCGCTGAGAGGCGGTACAACATCCTCCCGAAAAACCTCCCGCAATGGTGTGAATCTCACCATGCACGGGGACTTCATGCCCCGGGCCACCGCCTGTCACCACCACGTCATCGGTCCCCTTTGCAAGTAATCCCTCAGGAAACTGTTCTTCACCAACTTATCTAGCTGGTGTCCCAGTGCCAAACAATTGTGTATGAGATGGCCGAATGATTGGTGGAACTCACACCAGGCGTTCTTGTTGGGCCCGAGCTTCTTGTCGGTCTTGGGGGTACCTTCAGCCTCTCCGCTACGTTGGGGATAGCGATGAGGTCCTTCAATTCTACCACGAAGTCGTGCATTGGTGGCACGTTCTCCCTCTCACACCCTGGTTTGAGGCTTCCTTGGTTGATAGGGTTGCTGCTTCGCGGGGTTCTTCTTCTCTGTCGTTGCCTCATGCACCCTCAAGGGCTGAGGTTGACCTGATGCACGCGAGCGCGTGGGAACCACACACGTGCGCTTCTCGCTAACTTCTCCTTCTGCCGTAATATGAGCCACCGCGCGACGCCTTATCTCTACGAAGGTCCTAGGGTGGTTTCTGATAAGTGATTCATTGAACGCGTGCAGCCCTTCCTGAACGCATGCACCATCATCCTTTCGTCCTTGAGGTTCAACCTCACAACCTGTGCTCCAAAGCGGTGTTCAACGACTCTCCCTGATATTGTCTTATGTCAAAGAGATCATAAGAGATAGGTGGGGGAGCCCGATTCGCGATGTACTGTGCCCTGAACAGTTTTGTAGGTTGTGGGAATGACATCACATGGCCATCAGAGAGGCTGATGAACCAGTCCATCGTTGTTCCCACCAGGGTGCTCATGAACAACTTACATCTCACCGCATTGGAGCCCCCAACCAACATCATCTGCGTATGGAAAGCCGTGAGATGGGCCTATGGGTCCTCCGTACCAATGAAGGTAACTTTGGGCGCTACAGCCTGATTATCACATATAAGTGTCATTTTAGTGACCTCTCCAAATTTCAATTCTTTAAGTAATTGTTTAAACCAAATAAGCTCACAAGTAGCCGAGGCCATAACTCTATATTCTGCTTCTGCACTACATCTTGCCATAATACTTTGTTTCTTGCTCTTCCACGAGATTAAGTTATCACCAATGGAGACACAATAACCAAAAGTTGATCTTCTATCAGATGTAGATCTTGCCCAATCAGCATTTGAATAACAAACGACTTTAGTATGGTTATTATCACTGTACCGACCAGTCCTCGGACGTCGTTGACTGCTAGTAATGGTGGGCCACGTAAGCTGGGTCCCACAAGTGACATGGGCCAATGTCTCGCAAACGGCACGCGCCAGGGTGCTGATGAGTCGTCACACGTCGATCACCAGGATGTGTTGATGTGTCCTCGGCAACAGAGTGAGGGCAATGTGACATCGGGCGTCGGTGATTCAAACAACAGAGCTGGACCACGAGAGGTGGATCCTAAACAACACACCAATTATCAGTAGGGGGAAGGCTAGATCACGAAGGGTCCATGTGTGTGGTGTGAATAGCGCATTCAGGCGCGGCACAGGCAAAGAACCACTGGTAGCGCTAAGGCCCATTAGGTGTTTCCGCTACCCTCAGAAACCCTAAATGTGGGTAGCAGAAACAGCGAAAACCCTAGATTATATAACGGGTAGTAATAAACCTCATAAGGTACACAAGTTTTAAGCAGTTTTACACACAGTTCTTGAGTGAAAAACTGAGATAGACATTTCTATTTCTTTGCCCCAGTATTGACTTGAGCGTCGGAGTGAAAACGACCTTTAGGGCGCCCCTTTGTCTTTGCAGGTTCAGGGTGTTTGATCGAAAGAAACCACGAACGAAGGCAGAGAGAATGGGGCGTGTGATCGTCGTTAGGAGTACGAAGGGAATCGAGTCAATCGGCAGGAACATTTGACGCCCACAGTGGGGCACGATTAAAAACTTTGTCCCATTCACAAGCACAAAGCGAAGATCCATCAAGATGAGAAATACGAGGCAAGGATCCATCGCACCGAATAAAGGCGAGAGCATCACCAGGCAACAGATCATGGAGACGATGCACGCCCTTCCAGAAACGATGGTGGCATCAAGAATGGATCAAGAACGTATACAGGTTGATCTGGCCGCGTCGCAAGCCAGAAACGAAGAATTGCGCAGGACCAATGAGGAACTGCGCAGGAATTTGCAGCAACATGCAGGGGAACGTGTGGTGGAGGAGCAAGCGCCGCCGTCACCACCCAGAGCTTTCCCAATGCTGTTTTCGCAGCCAATTATGGACGTCGTGATACCAACCACGTTCGTAGGCCCAAAGGCCACCTATTCAGGTGTAGAAGACCTAGAGGCTCACCTCACGACCTTCCCCACACAGATGATGCTAACTGAACTCTGACGCAATGCATTGCAAGTTGTTCATGAGCACGTTGACAAGCACGACATTAGATTGGTTCATCAATCTCCCAGATGGGCACATGACGTCGTTTGCGCAGTTTTCTACGTTGTTCAGGGAGCAATACATAGTTGTTCCAGCCAGTTGACCTGGGACGTCTTTGTGCGCGACCTCACCCGTCAGCTAGGGACTCCTTCCCACTGGTTACCTGTGGATTCCTGCAAAGAAGGACAAAAGGGCGCCCTAGCGGCCGTTTGCACTCCGAC
>Ga0123342_1007199_pt1 | contig 14866 bp, 8 predicted proteins | sample Turbeawhitnodule_FD_89960 | JGI IMG/M metagenome (GOLD analysis project Ga0123342, IMG submission 89960) | Root nodule microbial communities of legume samples collected from Mexico - Turtle bean Mexico white nodule | ecosystem: Host-associated > Plants > Roots > Nodule | place: Mexico: Nepantla...
CATTCAAAAACAGTTTTCAATCTTTCTCAAAACACCTAAGTATAAACAATCGGTTGTTTCAACTTAGTTTGAAAAACATTTTACTTTCATAAAGATTGAGATGCTAATTGCTTGAGATTTAATACAAGGGTGGATTACAACATATAAACTACCCCATAACAAAGCTTAAATCAGCACAGCAACAACAAGCAAAGCAGAGGCTTCAACATTCTTCAAAACATTGAACACCACTTGGTTCAACATATGTGAAATAAAATTTGTAATTTTATTTATTTATTTATTTCTATCTTATGGGTAATTAGCTATACACTTTTATATATATATATATATATAAAATAACGTAAATATTTCTCTTAAAAAAACATAAAATTGCTTTATTTGTAATTCTGTTTTTCTAAATAAATGTATTCAAACATATTAAAACTCGAGATTGCCTTACTAAAAAAACACTTTCGAAAAAAAAAAATACATCATTGGTTTTATAAAACAGTAGTAGTTATTTTATAGTTTTTTTTTCTGATAGCGATAAAAAATGGAATGGAAGTATTAATTGGGCGCAATTTTTGTTGATACAAATTATATTTCTTACATTTCATAAATTTATTGTTGTTACATTTTTTTTCTTAGATATTCTTAAGAACAATAAATTGAACAGAGACAGTGTGTAATACTTTAAATTAGGAACCGAGAGAGAGCGAAAAAGAAAAAGAAAAATGTAATGTGATATTTATTTATTAGGAGAAAAAGAGCGAAAAAAATAAAAAATATTAATTAGAATTTTGTAAGTTAATTAAATTTTGTAAGGAAATTATTAGGATCATCCTTGGATTGTTGGCAGTAGCTTAAATTGGTGGAGTTCAATTTGCTCAGAGGTGAGTTTACATGACAAATATTTGTTTTTTTTTTATTGTGTTTATTTAATTTGGATTGTTTTTTTATTTTTATTTTGAAGTTGTTGGGAATGGCGTAAGTGTATACGTTTTTGTTTTAACTATTTTGTGAATTATCTTTTGTGTGATAATATTTTATGTACTTGAATTTGACTATCTCGGTTCTTCCAATTGCATGTTCACATTCCTAATTTAGATATTTTTAGTTAAATTTTTATTAATTTTTTTATTTAATAATTTCCTTGGAAATGCCTTTTCTAATAATAAATCTAGTTTTTGGGATTTATTTGTGATCATTGGAAACAGACAAACAATATGGATGGGAGTTGGATAAATTATAAACGCACAATTGATGAATATGAGAGCGGTATGGAACAATTTATTGAATTTGTCTCGAGGAATGTTTCATATAATAATGGAAGATTCTATTGTCCATGTGTTAATTGTTTAAATGAGCGAATACTACCCATTGAAGTAATAGGAGAGCACGTTTTATGTGATGGATTCCTAAAGAGTTACTCAAAGTGGATATGGCATGGGGAAGTAAAAGACATGCCAAGTGCACATGTGTCTCAAACAAAAGTAGAAGAAGAAGGGGTTTTGGAGATGGAAGATTGGTTAGAGGAAATTATTCATGATATTGGTCATGATGTCTTCAAGCATGCACATGTGTATGAAAATTTGTGCAATGATGCAAAAACGCCTTTGTATCCAGGATGCACTAAGTTCACACGATTGTCGGTAATATTAAGATTGTTCAATGTGAAGGCAAAAAGTGGGTGGACTGATAAAAGTTTCACAAAATTGCTTGAGTTACTAAGTGACATGTTTCCTGAAGGTAACACGATGCCAACATCTAATTATGATGCAAAAAAAATATTGTGTTCGATGGGTATGGAGTATAAAAAAATTCATGCATGTCCAAATGATTGTGTGTTGTAGAGGAAGCAATTTGAAAATTTACATCAATGTCCACAATGTGGGGTATCACGATACAAGAAGAAAGATGGTGATTCTGAATATGATGTTAGAAAGGGTGTTCCTGCAAAGGTGTTGTGGTATTTTCCTATAATTCCAAGGTTGAAACGATTATTCACTAATGCAAATGATGCAAAATTGATTAAATGACATGTAGATGGACGTAAGAAAGATGGTATGTTAAGGCATCCGGCAGATAGTTTGCAATGGAAAAAATTTGATTCAATGTTTCCAAATTTCGGCAATGATCCAAGAAATATAAGGCTTGGACTTCCTACAGATGGAATGAATCCATACGGTAACTTGAGTAGTAAACAAAGTTCATGGCATGTGTTGTTAGTGATCTATAACTTGTCGTCGTGGTTATGCATGAAACATAAATACATGATCTTATCTTTGATAATCTAAGGTCCAAGACAACCAGGAAACGACAATGATGATTATTTAAGCCCATTAGTTAAAGATTTGAAAATGTTATAGGAAGAAGGCGTTAATGTCTTTTGATGGGTACACAAGTAACTATTTTAAGTTGCATGTCATGTTATTTTGTACAATCAATGACTTTCCAGCATATGGTAATTTAAGTGGGTACAACACCAAGGGCCACAAAGCACGCCCTATATGTGAAGAAGGCACATGTCACTCTCAACTAAAACATGGAAGGAAAACCGTGTACCTTGGACATCGAAGATTTCTTAGTTTGAACCTTCCTTTCGTAAATTGTATGCAATTGTTTGAAAACATTGATATGAAGGTGATTGTTATTAACGAATGTGGAAAATTTGATCAATGAATGAGTTTGTCTGTAAATTGTATGCAATTATCTGGATAACATTGATATGTAGGTGATTGTTATCAACAAATAGAGTAAAATTGACCAATGATTAAGTTTGTCTGGAAATTGTATGCAATTGTCTAGATAACATTGATATGCAGGTGATTGTTATCAACGAATAGAGTAAAATTGATCAATGATTAAGTTTGTATGGAAATTGTATGCAATTGTCTAGATAACATTGATATGCAGGTGATTGTTATCAACAAATAGAGTAAAATTGATCAATGATTAAGTTTGTCTAGAAATTGTATGCAATTGTCTGGAAACATTGATACGTAGGTGATTGTTATTAATGAATGGGGAAAATTTGATCAATGAATGAGTTTGTGCAAAATTGTATGAAATTGTATGGATAACATTGATATGCATGTGATTGTTATTAATGAATGGGGAGAAATCGATCAATGAATGAGTTTGTCTGAAATTTATACGTAGATGATTGTTATTAATGAATGTTGGAAAATAGATAAAGCAATCGTTTTTCTAAAAAAAACAAACTTACTATGATGGTTATTACAATAGATGACATAAAAAAGTCTTATTTACTATGACGAGAGTTGAAATATTTGTCATAGAAAATCACTTACTATGACGATTCTGATGAGAATCATCATAGTAAGTCGTATTTTCTATGACAGCTGTAGAAATACCAGTCATAAAAAGTTTTGTCTGAACATATTATGACAGATATTTTGAACATTTTATGATGTGTTCATACACAATAATCATAGTAAGTCAAATTACTATGTCAGTTTTTCAACTGACATAGAAAATGAAATTTTTTTATAACTTCTGATTCTACGTCGTCACAAGAACCGTCATAAAAAATCTTGTAGAACCGTCATAAAAAATCTTTTTTGCACTAGTGACAGTGTCAGAAATAATAAATTTATTCCTAAGGACAGATATCAAATTCATAAGAAACAATTGAATTCTCAAGTATAATATTTACTAAATAAAAAACAATAAGTAAAAGTTGGTTGGATATTTGTTGTGTATGAGATTGCAAGAATGTGAATAAAGCAAAGTAAATAGTTATTTGATTCAATTGGGAAAATTGGGATTGGGGTTTATCCTTCTCACTCCTTAGTATTTTGAAAAGCATCATAATATTTTACCTTTGATTGATATTGATGTCCATATAAAATTCATTTATATCGATTACTTGCATATAAAATTATTAAGATAGTCTCCTAAATATCAATTTCTTGCATATTTCTGAAAACTTCTTATCGTTACAGCATATGTTGATAGCAGTTAATATTTCAAATCTATTCCTAGCATTCAAATATGATAAGCATTATCATTTAGAAGTATTTTTTAGTCAAATCTTAGGATCAAGATCGTGACAAAACAAACGTTAAGAATAAAATGACAATATCAATCATCAATCAATAACATAATATTATGTTTAAATATCATCTCAATACATAAACAAATTACTCTCAATCCCAAAAGGTAGAATTAGCCACTCATGTTGACCATTACAAGCATGGAAAGCAAGAAAAGAAGATCCAGGATGTTTCTCCTTGACGACTACCTCCTCTATGATTTTCTATCTCCTTCTATTCTCCCAATGATGTCTAGGGTTATGCCTCACGCCTCATATTTAACCTAATTAGGCTTGGGTCAAGTGTCTTCTCGCCTAGGCGAGCTACAGCTTGCTTATGCAAGTTGGACAAGAAAAATCCCAACTTCTTTAAAGTGATCTTGCCTGGGCGAGATTGGGCTCACTTGGGCGAATTCCTCTGGAGTGATTTGACTTCGGCGAGTTTGAGCGAGTTTAAAACGTTCCAATATTTCCTCTTCATCTTGTTTATTCTCCTTTAGCCTTTTCTTCTCTGTTTTCCCCTAAAATCCTGAAATTAACACAAATTTGGTAATAAATCGCTCTTATTCATATTATAATCACAAAATATGTAAAAATGTTTAAATTCATAAAATAGGGGTTAAGTTATAGTTATTTTATCAATAAATATTCACAAGTGTTTGTCTTGTAATATGAAATATTATTGAAATATGACACTTATTAGGCAATAATTTGATTTCTTGAGATGAATGTGTTATTATATAGGATTTTATAGCCCTTTTAGGATTAAAAATATGAATAATGATTTAATATTTATTATTAAAGAAGATTGGTTATGAATATTATATTGGAGATAAATAAAAAAGATAGTGGAGTTATTAGGTTTTATCTGTTTATATGGTAACTAACTTCTTCATAAGATATTTGAGTATCTCGGGAGTATAGACAAATAGATAAACTTTTTAAACTTTGGAATTTGAGCATAACTTTCTTGTTTAGTCCTTTATTTTTATGAAATGAATTTTGAGAATTATTAAGATAAAAATCATTATGTAGCTCGATTTGTAAAAAGATTTAACTAGTAGATATATGTAGTAGTTTAATGGTTAAGAAAAACGAAGTTCATAACTTATTATTTTGATGTGTTTGATAACAACGTTTTTTTTTTAACTTATCAAATTGCAAACTAATATGCTTTCATTTATAAGCATATCCTATCCTAGGCCAAACACATTTTGTGATGACCAAGATAGTTTTTGACACCTTAAAAATGTCAAAATCATGACAAATGTCTTCAACAATTTAAAAAAGAAAGAAATTCATTCATGTAACTTTGTTAAGCACCATGAGTGCTCAAAAGGGGAAGATTATATATAAGTTCACTGGTGATAGTTGAGAACTTATTAAAAACTAAGTTCTAAAGTATTTACATAGAATATTTGATATTCAATGTTATTCTTGAAATAAAAAGATATTAAGTTTTTTTTTTAATTTTGCAAGAAAAGAACCTAGATTTTAAAATAGTTATTTGCTTTGAAATTCTTATATCAATCTCAACAATCCCATTCTAGTTAATATATATATATATATATATATATATATATATATATATATATATATTATAGCTGTCATAGTGAAGTAAAATGTATGGCTTTTAAAACAAATGAGACAATAGGAGAGATGCGATTAAAATAATAGTTTTTGTTTTTTTCCTTGTCTGTTTCAGTTTATATTTTGACATATATAAAGTGTCTTTATTTTTTATAATTATAATTTTAAAAAAACATGTATTGTTAAAACTTTTTCTTTTGTCTACTAAACTCCTGACACATTTCATGTTATAAGAACTATATCTTAGATCCTATGGTTTTTATTACTCAATCATCATCCCTCCCTCAAACATGGTTCTAATTTCAATCAATTTTGATAAAGAAAACTTTCTCGTGTGAAAATGCAAGTAAATGGCACAATTTTATCTCATAAATTGTAGAAATTTCTTAATCAAAAAGTAGATGGAGGAATGTTAGATAAATATAAAGATGGTGAATCCACATGTATGGTCATTGATGCATATGTCTCGTGTGATTAATAAGATCAAAATATTTTTATATGGCTTTCTAGGATCCATGTCATGGAGTTTACACACAATAATGATAAGGGTGTGATCATGTTTTTCAAATTTGAAATATCTTATAGGTTTTAAATCTCAAACTCGTGCAGTGGTCAGTCAACTCAAAAGGTCAGTAAACTTGGAATTCAACTTAAAGGTATAAAAAAGACACGTTCTTGTTTGTTACTTGTGAGCATATTTCCATTATTTTTGATGATTTACTTAATAAATATAATCATTTGGGTAGAACTAATTCTTACACTAAACACTCTAGAAAATATACTAAAAAGGCAAAAGAGAGAAGTACAAGATGGCCTTGTATGCATAATTTACAAGCTAATCTTTCTCATATCCAAGAAAAAATTAATAGAAATCAAAATGGTAAGTTTCAAGGTCAAGAAAACACCTATTTCAAAGGAGGAAATTTCAGAGGTTAAGGTAAAGGTTTTGGAAGGTAGAAGATACAATAAACCACAATGTCAATTTGTGACCAGATTGGTAACACGACTCTATAATGTTATCATTTTAATACTCCATATTCATATCCTAAGAGTCACAATATTGTTATGGTAAAAAAAAAACTCATTTGATTCATATGTCTAATGTTTTTGCATATATGACTATTCTTGAAACTCTTTATGACCCATATGGGTGCCACCAACCATGTTACACTAGATCCTTCAAACTTACATGGTAATATGTTATACAATGTTGACACAAAGTTAAAGATGGTCAATGGTTAATCTTCTTCCATAAGAAGCATAGGTAAAAAAATTAATTTTATCTCACCTCTTTTTTTAAAATAAATTATTACATGTTCATGAATCACCAAGAATTTGCTTAGTGTTTCTTAGTTTGCCAAAGACAACAATGTTTTCTTTGAGTGTTTTTCCTGACAGGTGATGTATCCAAATTCAACCAACAAATCACTTCTTAAAAGCATGTTAAGCCATGGTCTCTATGTTTTTTGTGCATACTTCCAATTACAATTAGATACATTCAGAGCAATAATCGTTAATTTAATATTGTAATACTCAAGACACATAAATCAGATAATAACTCGGTTATTATATTTCATAATAATTGTTTAATGTCTTCTTAACAATCTGAATTAAAGAAGATCTATAAATAGGTGATAACTCTCGGAAAGTACTTACTCAACTAAACTCTTCATACTCTCTTATCCTCACAAATATCATATATCCTTACTAACTTGAGCATCAAAGAGTCTTTTGCAAGGTGGACCTCCATAGAGAAGTCATCTCCTTGTATCGATCAACACTACAAAGCTCGATCCATAGAGAAGTCTTCTATTTTCTATCTCAGAACTCTCCAAATCCATTCCCGGTAAGAACATTTGGCGTCCACCATGGGATCTGGGATAAACTTTTCCCTAGTCCACATAAATCTTGAAAAAGCTAGACAACTACCAAATTCAGTTCATAAAACCAAGATGAATCCTCCATCAGAAAACACCATGACGACTCAGCTTGAAACACTCCTTTGCAAGAATAAGGAGAATATGCGAAAAGAAATGGAAAAGACACTCAGGCATATGCAAGATAAACTCGAGAAGGATATGGAGTCCCTGAAGGAACAACACCAAATAGAGACTAAACACTTGGCTCAACAACATTGAGTGGAAATGTAAGCATTATAGGAGCAACTCACAACAAGAAGTAGTAATCGTCAAGCTACTCGGGGTAACTGGGATCGTGCTGAGTACATGGCCAAATCCCAACCATCATTCTTTAGACCATCAACTCGAAAAGAGTGTCTGCCCCGCTACACCCCTACACCAAGATCATCATGGAGAGAGACTTAGGGCTTCGAACAACAACCCTTCAAGGTAGTTTCAATTCCTTTACTAAATGAGACGATGAAATCTAACTTAACTTTCATCCTTTCACACCCGAGGTTTTGGGGACCCAACTTCCCCAAAAATGGAAGTGTTCGAGCCTGGTAAAATACAATGGAACGTTGGATCCCGAGGCCCATGTCAAAGCTTATATGACACAAGTAAACTTATTTTCGAACAACATGGTTGTACATTACATGCTATTTCCGATTGCACTAACAGGAACCGCCCTAGAATGATATTACTCCTTTCCCAAGAATTTGATATAATCTTTCTACCCTTTTTGTGAAAGATTTCTTACTAGGTTTGTCGATTATAAACCTATCATTGTGAGCTTAATATCTCTTCAAAATGTTATCCAAGGGAAAATGAGGCCTTGTGACATCAAACATTCTCGACCTTCATCTTGTTAGAATATATGGCCTTAAACAAGAGGGGGTGAATTGTTAATAAGAGATTTTCAAAAACTTTTGAAGGTTTAATAAAACTCAATGAAGAAATCCAAAAGAGAAATCAAGTTAGCCAAGAACACAATCTAAATTAAAGTGAAACACAGAAAAACAATCGGTTGTTTCTTCGAATCAATCGGTTATTTATACCAGTAAAATCTTAAACAACTTAAAAACATAATTTAAAAGAGATCAGAGAAAGAGAAATACACACAAACAGTTTATACTGGTTCACTCTTACAACAAGAGCTACATCCAGTTCCCAAACCACTGGGTAATCCACTAAGCAATCAAACCAGATTACAAAACACCACACACCAAAGTAGTGACCTTGAACCCCTCAAGAAACACACTACCTTTGGAAAACCACACCAAGAGTATTGATCTTGAACACCTCAAGAACACACAACACTCCTTGGCAATACAACAACGGAAATACAAAAGATTGAGAAAAGGATTACACCTGATCAAAGTACAATTGCAATCCTATTCCACTCTCACTTGAAAATCCAAAGCTTGATGTGAATCTTGAAAACTTGAGATCATATTTGTCAAACTGAATTTCTCAAAATTGTTTCTTACCCTTCAAAAACATATAACAAACTATTTATATTTTCCAAAGATTGGTTAAAACATTTAATGAATGAGCGTATTCAGTTAGAAAACATTTAAGACAGATTCACCATTCAAAACTAAAATCTATTAGGATTTTCAAAGAAACAATCGGTTGAAACCACGAAACAACCGATTGATTTGGTTTGATAGTTAAGTTAACCAAGTCAAACAACTTTCAACCTTTTTCAAAACCTCTAAGAGCAAAACAACCGGTTGATTCGACAAAACAACAGGTTGTTTTTCACTTATTTGGAAAAACATCTAATTTTAAAAAGGTTTCAATTCACATCAGTTTTAGATTCAACAAAAGAGTGGATCACACTTTATTTTACCCAGATCTCACCCACACATAGCAGCAACACCAGCCTTTCATCAAACACCTTGGATTTGGATTCTTCAAACCTTTTGATCACTCTTGATCAACACATCTGATTGTAGCCATGCACACCCTTTACACGGATCCTTCTACTAACATGGATGAACTCCACAACCGAGTTGCTCGATACATGACAGCAAGAGAATGTTAATTCAAGAAGGAAAATGGTGAAAGCCTCGGTAGATGCCACTTTGAAACATTCTTTCAAAAGAAAACGATTTGGGAGATTTGAAAGATATACTCCTTTGCATGCAAGTCGGGATGTGATCTTGCGCAAAGCGTGCAACCTCAAGTTGGTGCACCTTTCGCCTCTAGCAACCAGTCATCCATGGGGAGAGTTCCAAGATGAGTGAGGAGGAGTCGCCACTTGAAGTATTCTCTACTCAAGATAAGACCTAGAAAAAGTTTGGAAACTACATAAGGAATCACTTTGATAGCGTTTCTTTACTTCAATTTCAATGTCATTACAATGAGGCAAGACACCCTATTTATTGAAGAGTGCCTTGGAGAGCAAAAGTGAAGCGTAGGGGGCGACAATGAGAGAAACCTTCTAGAAGGTAGGTCAATATAGGGTGCTGCCCAAACTATAGAAAATCTTCTAGAAACTAGGTTAAATGAAGGCAAGGGGCGGTTTTGGGATGTGTTTCTAGAAGCTAGGTTTATGTGGACTAGGCACAAGCCCAATTTATCCTAAGTACACTCTAATATACTGAAATCAAAAGCATGGAAAATAGTTGGTGCTTAGGTCCAATTATGTGGGCCCTGCTCTTTAAGGAATAAGAGGCTCTGAAGCACTGGCTATGGGCTGAACCTGACCTAGGCCTAGGTCCTAGTCATCATTCTTGAAAGTTGGGCTAGCTCAGTGGTTACCCTTTCACTTAGGGTTCCATCATCACCCGAGTTCAAACAAACATCAGGAAACTTTATGGAACTTGAACCAAACAGTCAAGTGACAACCCAGGTTCAAATGAACATCGGGAAACTTTATCAAACTTGAACCAACGGTCAAGTCACAATCCAAGTTCAAACGAACATCAAGAAACTTTATCAAACCTGAAACAAACGATTAAGTACTATTATCCGATTTCAAGTGAACGTCGCAAAAATTTAGCATGCTTGAATCAAACAGTCAAGTCACAATTGGAGTTCAAATGAACATCAAGAAACTTTATCAAGACCAATAATCGCTCATTTAATATAATATTCAAGACACATAAATCGAATCATAACTTGATTTTAGGATCCTAGTATAAAATCCATTTATATCTCATAATAATTGTTTAATATCTTCCTAATAGTCTGAATTAAAGAAGACCTATAAATAGGTGATAACTCTCAGGAAGTACTCACTCAACTAAAATATTCATACTCTCTTATACTTACAAATATCATATATTCTTACTAACTTGAGCGTCAAATAGTCTTTTGCAGGTGAACCTTCATTCTCTCCTTGTGATCAGTTAACACTACAAAACTTGATTCATAGGGAAATCTTCTCTTTTCCACCTTGGAACTCTCCAAATCTATTCTTGATAAAAGTATTTTTGAAGATATTTATCTCCTTACTCCTTTCTACAAATCCTTTTATGCTTATGTGTCAAATTGTAATTATGTTTCTAATTGCAACATATATACTTTTATTACTAATACTTCTCAAAATTAAGTTTACCTTCTTCATTAAGTCATGCAAATTTCAAAATTATTTAACATTTCATCCATATGTCTAATGCATCTATTCTTAAGAATTATAGTTTCAATACCTATAGAGTTGTGGAAAATCTCATAACCTACATTTTTCCTAATATGATACTACTTATCAACCATTACACATAATGTTTTATGATATATGGGCACCTTATCCAATCCCTTCGGCAAACTTAGGTATTAAGTTTATTTTTTTATATCCCAAATATACCACTACAAGAAAAATGCCATGAAGCGAGAATTAAATTTTGTATGTAAACAGGTATTACATACGGATATAACTTTTGGCACCATAAAATAAAATTTGTAATGAATGGGATTCAAAACCAGGTTTCTTCAATGACCAAAGAAAATTTAACCACTACCCCAAACACTTTCCTTAGTATTATTATCTATTATACTTATTATTAATAATAATATTAATAATATTAACAATATTAATAATAATATTAATAATAATTGATCTGGTCGGTCATCGGTAGTCGGTGACATCAGCAACAGATAGCCACGTGGACCGTTCTTAGTGGGACACGTGGGCCAGGGAAGCGGATGTGTCATTGAGAGAGTCACCCAGGGGGTGATCGATGATCAGGGGGCGGTGGTCAGAGAGGATGCGCGATCACCGCCTAGATAAGCGCCTGGAAGCAGGAGGCGTGACGCTATGGGGAACCGATCGGTTATCTAGGGTGAGTGATGATCGTCGGGTTTTCGTGTTACGCGCAGTTAAGCTGGAAACGAAGGGTGATTCCCAGCGAGAGCGTTGCACACGAGCCTTGTATGGCAGAGTATCAGAGAAAGGAGAAGCTATGTGCTTTGTAGTGTCGTGCACGAGAGTGGCCTAAGAGAGATAGTAGGCCAATCGGTGATTGGTGCTCCCCTAACCCATAATGTGCATGGTGCAAAGCAGAGGTGATCGTTCACACAGTAGGTGATGCCTGGTGCGTGCGCTTAGCCAAGCCACACTTGGTACTCGCACTGAGGTTGCACGGACCACCTAGTTGAAGAAACGTGCTAAGTTACTTCATGCACGGATAACTTAGGCGCACAACAGAGTATATAAAAGGCATTCCGCGCTCATGCAAAAGGGGGTAAAATTTGTTCTTGCAAGTTACTAGTTTACACACACACAAAGTGCACACGAGTCTCGCAGAGATTCTTAGTTCTTTGGTGGTTTTACAAAGGTTGACTTGAGCGTCGGAGTGGAATCGGCCGCTAGAGGCACCGTTTGGTGTGTTTCGCAGGTTTGCTTGGAGTTCTTGTGGAGTGCTTGGAGCGTTCTTGCACTTGCCGCGGTTGAGGAAGTAGAAGATAGAGTTTAACGTGACGAATCCTTCGACGTTCGAATCCCCTGCAAGATCAATAATATTAATAATAATAATAATAATAATATTAAAAATAATATTAATAATAATATTAATAATAATATTAAAAATAATATTAATAATAATAATATTATTAATAATATAAATATAATATTAATAATAATATGTATAAATTATATTAATAATAATAAGTATAATAAAAATGAGAGTATTAAAAAAAAAATCTTAGTGGTATGTAATTCCATTGTAGTGTACTTAAATTTATCTAATATAACACAAGTTTTTCATGCTTTACACAATTTAAGAAAATGTCAACTTGTTTTGAAAACAAAATGCTTACAGATTGACTATGGTATGAAAATCCAGTGTCTTCTATAGTTTTCTTTCACATCATAGAATCAGTCATGGACTCAAGTGTTGATATACTCATGAACAAAATGGGTTAATTGAGAGAAAACATAAACATAACATGTCTCTTTCAATGTTGGTTAATGCTTATATGTCTCTCAAATTATGGGAAGATGCATTTAATCTTGTTGTTTACATCATTAACCAATTGTGTAACTCTATGACAAACTCCTTCTTAAACTACCTTATTAATTCATCTTAAAGTATCTGGACGTGTCTATTATCCTAATCTAAGACCTTATAATAATTGTTATTTTCCTTTTGTGGAAATAGTAGAGAATGAATGGGGTTGAGAGTATTAGTTTCAACTGCCTCCATCCAACTACCAATTTCAATTTGTTTGTTTTGTTATGGCCTACTCTTCACTCTTTAAGGGTGATTCTATTTACTACGCCAACTGCAAACACATCTCATTATTTTGTCTTTTCATCATTTAACATACTTTCTTCTTTTCATTTTTGGTTTATTTTAATTTTTTAATTGGCAATTATTTTTCGTTATATATGGTGAGTAGAGAAGGTTTTTTTATATAATTTTCTATACTTTATAGTGAAATATATAGCAAAAAGTTAATTAGCATAGTTAACATGTTGTAAATTTTAAATATAATTCAAAGTAAAATAAAAATAAATATTTGTATTTATTAAGCACGAAAATCACTATATATAAATTAAATAATATATATATGCCATTTTATATTGTATTTATTTTTATATTTTTATTATTGAAATAATTATATTTTTATCTTTAAAATGAAATATTTAATATTATTTATTTTCAATAGTACTACTTATCATTTTTAATTTAAGAAAAAAAAATATTTTTATTGTGATTAACTTAATTGTGAAAAATATATAAATTATTTAATGAAGAGTCTAGACGCAGTAACAAATATTCTATCTTTCTCGTCATTTATAATAATACCACACTTCTCTTTGTATACTATTCTCTTTTTTCTATTTAGGCTTTCGAGATATAAATTTTTGTGATGTTCTAATATTTTTATGAAATTAAATATATACATCCAAACAAGTTGCTGTATGAATTTTAAAAATAATAAATATGGGATAGCATAGATGAAAATTTGAGTATTGTTAAAATTTTATTATAATTAATAAGGTTTTAGAGCATAATTAATATAACCTTTTCTAAAGAATTTAGAACTAATCTTTATATGAATTTTTATTATAAATTAAAAAAATGACTTATAAATATATACATATATATATATATATCATTATATATATATATATATATTTTGTAACCTTTAAAAAAATCATCCTGTAATATTAATAATTGATGCATGTAATATTTTTGTGATTATATAAAATGAAGATATTCTTATGTATTATACATATTTGGTGTATCTATTTGATCCTTTAATAAATATTCATAAAACAAGTTATCACATAACAAATACTAAGGTAAACTTCTACAAGAAACTATCAACATATTTTTATAAATTACATTACAGATGTATTTTTTATTAGCTTTACACATGCACTAGTTTAAGAGTTGGGTGTCAAAGTAATAAATTGAGTTAAAATTAAATCAACTCAACCTAACTCAGAAGTAATAAATTGAGTTAAAATTAAGTCAAATCAACCTAACTGATCACTTTTTTTTTAATCAAAAATTTTATAACTATTTTGATCTACCACATGTTGGTGTGTTATGTGAATGGATCCACTTAAGTATGTTTTATTTCCCAAATTATTTTGTATATTTATTTCAATACAATCAAAATTAATTGACCCAAAATTGTTCACTTCTATCACAAGCATTATTATAAATGTTCCTACAAGATCTGACCCTGCAGAACACTTCTTCTGATGATGTCTTGTGTTGTTCTTCTCGTCTTGTCGGTCTTCCGGTTGGTCTTCTTTCAGCTGGATCTTCGGCTTGGACACGATGGGGGGAGTACCTGCGAAGACACTCCGACGATCAAGTCAGACCGAGAGCTAAGTACCAGAAGAGTGGGGAGTGAATAGTTACCTTGGGTGATGTGC
>Ga0123342_1007200_pt1 | contig 14866 bp, 4 predicted proteins | sample Turbeawhitnodule_FD_89960 | JGI IMG/M metagenome (GOLD analysis project Ga0123342, IMG submission 89960) | Root nodule microbial communities of legume samples collected from Mexico - Turtle bean Mexico white nodule | ecosystem: Host-associated > Plants > Roots > Nodule | place: Mexico: Nepantla...
AAAAAAAAAAAAAAAAAAGGGTTACATGTTAAATTCACACAAGAAAAGATGCAATTGGACTTGACCCATCCAAAACAGAAAAGGACCCAGAAAGATAAAAGTGTAATTTATTCGTTTGTCTATTACATGATCCATCCAATTTCTTAAAGTGCCTTCTTTATTTTAAAAATACTAATGGATTAGATTGGATTTCAGAGAGGGTTGAATCACATATATAAGTAAAATTTTATCATCTTTAAGTAAAGACAATTAATCTGACCCAAAAGTTTTGGCCAACATGCTCAAAGACATGGCATTAACAACACATGCAAACATGCTAATGCCTTTTCATGCAGTGTAAACTCATCACAGTGTAGTTTTTAATTGAATATAGCTTTAGTAGCTAGGAAGTTATATATGGGCTTTGATTCACGTGGCATAACATAACAGGCAGAACATGGTGGGTGGATGGTATCTGAACCTACCCACCAAACTTTTCTCCGGAACGTGAGGCCAGTCATCATCATTGCTAATATAGAAACAATATAAATTTCATTCACAAAAAAAAACACATGGCTTTTATTTTCCAACACTGCGGTATTTAAAAAATACATATTAAGAAAAAAAGAGGAGATGACTCATAAAACAATGGAACATGTATCTTAAGTTTCTGTATTTATTTGACAAGTCACTAGAAAAATGCTTCCTTACTCTAAGATGTACTCCCTCTCACAAATTAAAATTATAAACACTTTCGAAATAACCTCAAGTGTTTCTGTTAGTTAAAGTGCAGTTCTCTTTATATAACATTTTTACTTAAGTTTTTTTTTTAACAGATAAGGGAGGACAAAAAATATAAAAACTTGACAAATTTAAAATGAAACAAATTATGCAACATGGAGAGGTAGAGAGAAAAGTCGTATTATAAAAATTATATTATTTTATCCTATAACTGTTATCTTTCTTAATCAGATGTAAAGACACTTGGTCAATTATATATACTGAGCTCTAACTTTACTTGTTTGAAGATGACAAAAATTAAGGAACACGTCTAATTGCACAATTGTTCAAAAATAACTTCAATAAAATTGTTCAAGATATTACTTTCATATTATAACCATTCTCTAAACCAAACAAGCATTTAGAATTTTGCCAACAACCTCCATGAATAAATTGTTCAAAATCCCCAAATTGGAGTGGTGGTAGTAGTTTCTCTATATTTTTAAATATATGCAACTATTAATATTACCTTCAAGCTTCACTTGAGAAATGTCACCACCATATTCCACATTTGAATATGATTTGCACTATTCAACCCGTCAAGAAAAAAGTGTGGCATGGATAGTGGGAATGATATTTCGGTCCGGGTGAACTAGAATTCAGAGAAGTCTGGCACTATGGAATTTAAATATAAGAAATTAGATGCATGATGATGGGCCAACTATAACCAAATAAAATTAAAAGCACTACCACCATAAAAGTTGAAAACAGTTTTGCTGTTATACATAGACATCATGTCTTCTCGACATTGGGATCCTAATCGTAATTTGGATTTTACCCACACCTTATTCCATCTCAGCTTTTAGATACCTGTCACAGCTTTGAAGGAGACTGGTACCAGCCCCACGGTTCATCAGAGATGTACTGAGTCACTTGCTTCACACTTAAGTAATTATCAAGTCCCCTGAAAAAGTTAACAAAAAGAATTACTCACAAGCTCAAATAAAACCACAACACTTTATCTTCCACTCCGTATCTTAAAATGATAAATGTGAAGTCATTTTTTCTCTTTTGCAATCATACAAGAGTTAGTATATTGTCTCCGCAACCCTATTCATTTTTATGCTAGATTCCCACTATGCCAAATTAGTATAAATTCACTAAACCGACAAGCCACTAAAGGAAACTGGTATTGCTTTTTTATTCATGTTCATTATATACAAGTAGACTTTTTATTAAGATTATTGATTTCAAGGTGTCAACACATCACAATCTCTATGGTTTAAAATTGCTCTAATGAGACAGTGCGAAGAATGCATCAGAGCCATTGCACAGCTGATGGTCAACAAATTGTCAACAGATGAGTCTCACACAACATTCATAAGAAACGTATCAGACACTTCGTTGATGTGTCCAATTTAAAAAACGTTTTTCTTTGGTTCTTTGACACCACTACTCCGACTCGACGTTAATGAAGGCAGACACAGTGATTATTTTTTACAAGTTAGAAACTCAGAAATTTACCTTGAATGTTTCTAATATAATTATAAAAATAGGAAGCAGATCCAATATAATGAGGAATATTTAAATTATATATATAATCAGGATCGTTTTTATTTATTCTCGTATTATATCTTCATATAATGTAAGTCCTTTGAAATTGTTAATTTGTCTTTAGATGAATCTTAATCTTGGCTAGGATGTCTTTTTCAATGATGATGATCTAGAAATGGGTAAAATGTCTTAAATGAATTAGATTCTCTTTTCACTTTTTGAACTTTAGATTAGATTAATTTTTGCATTAGGTAACAATATGTTTATGTTTAGATTGTTATATTTGACTAACTTTTTCTATATGATTTTGAATATATAAATATTGATTGTCAATTTAAATAATTCAAAATAATATATATATATATATATATATATATGAGATTATAATTTTTGCAGTGTTGGTGGTACATAGATGAGTGGTACTGGAGCATTCAACAATCTATGAACTTCAACTTGTCAGTGTGGTTTTTCTTTTGCATGTTGAACATTATATCCCCAAAAAAGAAGACCTTTGTGGTTACTTTGCATTTGTTAATTTAGGAAATAAAGAACATACCATTCTCCTAGTTCTCGACCAAAACCGCTGCGTTTAATGCCTCCCCATGGGGCTTGAGTGAAGCATGGTTGAGAGCAATTAATCCACACAATTCCTGCCTTAAAAGCCTGCATTGAAGAAAGATGATCTATTAAGCAGCAGAAACAATCCAATTAATATGTTGTTTTCTGTGATAACCCAGGACCAATCTCACCTTTGTAATTCGCTCACATCTTTCTAGATCATTTGATATTACAGCAGACCCTAAGCCATATCTGAGGAAAGTCAAAGTATATAACTCAGATATCAAATCACAAGTGAAGAGAAATATAAGTTTAAAGACGAAGTTAATGTCAGTTCACAGAAAACCACTAACTCACACAGTGTCATTTGCTAGAGCAATAGCTTCTTCCTCAGTGCTAAATGTTTTTACACAAAGAACAGGTCCAAATACTTCTTCTCTCCAAATTTGCATGGAGGTAGTCACATCAGTTATGACAGTCGGTTCAACAAAGAATCCCTTCTTTAAATGCTGCCATTGAATTTGAGAGAAAAATATCCCGTCCTGAGCAATTGCAGAATCACATAGCCAAAACATACCTTCAAAGAAAGTATAATCATACCTCTGGGCGAGACCCACCAGTAAAAATGGTTGCACCCTCACTCTTGGCATTTGAGATAAACTTCAATACCTTTTCATACTGAACCATATATAATATAAATATTAGATGTCACATAACCTTGTTCAAGGAAAGTATGCTTATATCAGTAAGATATTTTAAGTTGCAAGACCAGAAAGAATGCTAAAGCATGGGAACATATACATTGATCAGGTTCCCTGACTCCCTCTCATGATATATATAACCAGCTAACCAATAATTCTTCTATGCAATCTTTTGTATCATTACATACTACATTTAGGTTGACCATAACTCCACCTGTGACCTCACTGCCAGTCCCAAACCCAGATAAAGAAGGAAATTGTGTAGGGTCTTTGACAACCTAAGTATAACTTGTTGATATAAAACACATTCAGTCTGATCATAATTCGTAATTAATGATTATAACATAATACTACTACATTTTCATTTTGACTATTAAATAAGGTTTTTCATTTGAACATACCAAAGCATACCTGTCCTTTAATAGAAAGAGAGTAGGGGGTAACTTGTGTAAATATTATAACATATAAAGAAGTGAGAAACGGCAAGTTACCTGTCCCTCGCTAACAACGGGGCCTAGTCTGCAACCTTCTTCCAAGGGATCAGAAATTTTGATATTTTTTATCCATTTTGCAATTCTATTCAAAAATTCTGTTGCTATACTTTCCTGAAACAATGAGAGTATATTTGCTTATCAGTTTTAGCAGATAAATGTCAACATAATTTATATCAAGTTGTTTAAAAAAATTCAACCACAATTGAAGTTAATATAACCATTCCCATTATGTTCACAAAGAAGAAGAAAAAAGGAAGTTGCAAATACTTGTTTTTAATCGCATGTATTTGGAAGGAGCAGGATCTATCCAGTAAACTTACATGAACAATAAGGCGGGAAGTTGCACTGCATATCTGACCATTTGTCCAGAAGCAACCAAAGATGGTCCATTCAGCAGCTTTTTAAATCATGGAGAAATGATCCAAATCATGTAATAGGTAATTGATACAAAAAATTCACTCATTCTCACTCGGTATTTAAGGAAATGTGATTCCATGACGCAAGTAAACAAGTGCTGTCCATAACTAAATTGCTATACCCAAGAAAGTCACTTACCCTTGTCAAGGTCAACATCGTCAAAGACAATGATTGGACTTTTTCCACCTAGCTCTAGTGAAACGGGCTGCCAAGAACCAAAAGTTTGATATTACAGTGATTCATGAAGAAACCACAAATTTGACAGGACAAAGATTCATGCACAAGGAAAACACAATTAAAACTTAAGGGGAAAAAGGGTTCATGTGTGCAAATGTATGTGAGAACTGAGCAAAAAGAATTCTAATAAGGGACTGAACTTATAATAGGTTATGTATTATTACATAATCAATTACAGTTGTATTTTACAGTCAAAATAAACCGTTACAACAGATATATAATCAATTAAACATATTTATTATTTTTAAAGTAAATCACCGTTAATTTTAATTCTTATGTAAATTCTTTCTCTTTTTTATTTCAACTCCATTCTTCTTTAACAAAGCACATTTATTTCTACTTTATTTCTCTTCAACCAGATACTTTATTTCCAATTTATTTGTAACTTTTTACTCTTCTCTTCTTTTGTCACCAACTTACTTCCTCTCTATTTTTCCCCCTCTACCAAACATGGTGTTAAAAAGATAACTGCTTAAAAATACCTTGACCAGCTGAGCTGCGGCCGCCATAATCTTGCTCCCAGTTGCCGAGCTTCCAGTAAAGGCAATCTGTCCAAGATATTATGGTCACGATGTCACATTAGCATTGCAAACTCAATACATTGCATTAACAATACATGCAACTATGCAAGACAGAAAACTAGATACAACCCCATAGAATAGAACTTCAATTGTTCCAAGAAGTGAAGGGAATTGAACCTTATCGACATCAGGATGGACTGCTAATGGAGCACCGGCTTCAGGTCCTAATCCAGTGAGAATGTTCAACACACCAGGAGGAAGCCCCACTTCTTTGCAAATCTCACCAAGCTCCAAGCAGGTCCTAAAAATTGAACATAACACACAGCATGAGAATAAACCAACAAAACAAAGAAGCGAGCTGCAACAGTCAACGAGAACAAAACATACACAGATGCCAACTCAGAGGGCTTCAATATTGCCGCACAACCCGCTGCCAGAGCAGGAGCAACCTTCCACGTAGCCATCAACAGAGGATAATTCCTAAAACAACAACATACAATAATAATCAATTATATATAGGACGAGCATTGATCAAAGCGGGTCAAAAAAGAAGGAAAAAGATAGTACCAGGGAGTTATTAATCCGACAACCCCAATTGGCTCCTTAAGAACGTAACTCTTGAATGTGTCCATGGGAAGAGACACCGGAGTCTTTTGCTTGGAGTCCAATTTTTCAGCCAGATCAGCGTAGAACTCAAAGCAACCAGCAACATCGTCCTACACAAAACAAATAACCGTGCTCGATGATTTAAGTTTAATTAGTTTTTTATTAATTTTATTTCCAAATTAGGGATGTGAGGTTACAATGTCCCAGGCGGCTTCATCCAGCGGTTTTCCACAATCGATGGCTTCGAGTTTTGCGAGCTCGGGTTTTTTCTCGGTGACCTGCGAGGGAGAGTGGAAATAAGGAAATGGATCAATAGAAGAGAGAAAATAGAGGCAAGTGAAGTAAGAACCTTGGCAGCGATGGCGCGGAGATAGCGAGCCCGAACAGCGCCAGAAGCAGAGGCCCAATCGGCGCCTTTGTTGCGGGAGAGGGCGGCTTTGGCGGCGGCGACGGCGAGGTCGACGTCTTCCTTAGTAGCGGCTGGGATCTCCCCTGCATTGATAAGGAAAGTGTGGATGAATGAGATTGAAAATGAAATCTGATGAGACGGTGGAGAGAGAAGAAGAGCACGAGAAAGAACCGATGATCTGTTGTGTGGAAGGGTTGATGATGGGAATCCGTCTGCTGAGGGCTGGGGCTTTCCAGTCACCGTCTATGAACAATTGACGGTTGGGAATTGAGATGGACATATTGTTGCGGTGGCTCTGTCTGTAGAAGGAGAGATGACCTTACCAATTGCTGCGTGCAACTGTAAGTGTGAGTGCGAGTGAGAGTAACTACTGACTTTCCACAGCTTTTTCTGTTCTTATCTTTCCTTTTCTCACTCCTTTATTTTCTCCATTTCTATCTCACATTTCCTCTCATTTTTTCGGAATGAAATGAAAATAGTTCTTTTACCAGAGAATCTAACTTGATTTTAATTATTTTAACTTTATTTCAAAAATGAAAATGGTTAAATATCAAGAATTTTTTTTACATTAATCTATACTATAAAGCGCATTATAACCGTTTTATAAGGCATTTTCTATTATAACCGTTGTTCTAGCGTAAACAATTCTGTTCTCATTTTACTATTATTTAATGTATCTCATTTTATTAATAAGTATTTTGTTATTCTATATAAATTTTTTTAAAAATTGATTGGACAAACTATATATGGAAAATACAAGTTAATTTTGAAAAAATTTATTATATATTGATGATTTTCAAAATTTTCAAAAAAAATATTATCATGAATAATTTATGTGTAATTTTTTTAATCAGGTTTTAAATAAAATCGTACTTAAAAAATATAATTTTAATCAGCATAAAAATAATTAAATCAGTTAAAATTGTACACTTCAAATACGATTTTAATGAGTATAAAAAAATGAATTAAACTTATAGGTAAACAAATAATTTTTTAAATGATGGAAACCTTCATAATCATAGTAGTATAAGAAGTTTGATTTCTTCATAATAAATCAGAAGTATGTACAATCTCTTATAATCATAATGTTTTAAGTAAGAATTTTTCAAATAAAAAATTTATTATTTTCTTGTTCTAGGTTGATCACATGTTAATTATTAATAATAACATTAACAAAATGTAATGTATAAAAAAGAGCTAAACAATTCTTTTGCAATATAGGATTTTAGTACTAAAACAAATAAATTATTTGAGATATTTAATATGGACAATTCTAAGTTTTTAACACTCACTTATAAGTCACTTCATGTTGAACTCGAAGAAATGCCCACAAGTGAGAAAGAGAGAGAATAAATGTAAAATATTATATATTCATCTACATTTGGTAGTTTAATGTATGTTAGATATGTGCACCAGGTTAAAAATTGTTGGTAGTAGTGTTGTCACTTATTTCTTGGCTAATCCTATCGAAGAACATTGACAAGTTGTAAATTGGATATTCATGTTCAAAGGTACTTTTAGAATTTGCTTATGTTTTAGAAGTGGTAAACTTGTATTGAATGCTTACATAGATGCAGAGATGACTAATGATATGAATTTTAAGAAGTGTACTTTTGGTTAATGAAGAATTTTGTAAGGGAACCAATGTCATTGCTCTTTCTTTTAGGAAAGAAGAATATATTGTTGTTACAAAAGCTACTTAGGAACTTTTTTGGATTCATAAATTCCTACAATATCACAAGAAAAATGTTTTTGTATTGTGATAAGTAAAGTGTAATCCATCTCAGTAAAAACTTAACCTTTCATTCAAGAAGGAAAAAACATATTGAAGTCCAATATTATTGGATTCATTATGCATTGGATATGAAGAATTATCATTGAAAATTGAAGCAGATAACATCTAAAAAGTCCATACGTAATGAGAAAATGAGTTTCATTAATTATGACCCAAGTGAGAGGGATATTTGTGAGAGGGGTCACCAATTTATTAAAACTGCACTTAATTAAAAAAATAAAAAAAATTGTGTTTTCTATTTATAGGTTTCATTATGCATTTTAAAGAATGATCCTTTTTGCAATAGGTTTTTAAGGAAATACAAAAAAAAGCAATATATCTCCAAAAAGAAAAAGAATCCAAGAGAAAGAAAAAGAAGATACTAAGAACTAGTGTTCCTGGTATAATAAAAGCTAGCTCAGAATTTTTTTTTACCAATTATTTTATTTATTTGACTTTCTCTATTGTCTAGCTAAATATCCATTAGAGTTTTATTATACTATTATCCACCATTAATTATTATTTGTAAAAGTTTTACTCGATTAGTTCATATAGATTTTTCTTTAACATTCAAGGTTCTCTACTTCAAATTGTTTTGGTATTTGATGGTTTCCTTCCTTACATTTAATTATTTTATCTACTACTACTATTATTATTTATTTGATTTGATATTATCCGGAACCTACTATTATTTATATATGGAAGATTTTGATTGGGTTTTATCCTCGCTCGTTGTTTTTGTGATTTTCCCAACATGTTGGAGGGACATTATTCAACAATGATAATGAAATATTGTGATGTATTGTTAAGTTGTTAGAAAAAAAATGATGAAAAAAATAAAACAGCTTAGAGTGAGTGAGAGAAAAATCTAATAGAAATTTGATTTCTCATTATATTATTTTTTCTCACGTTGTAAAGAAAACATCATAGTTCAGATCGACAGACAATTCATATCTCGACCAGTTAAAGATAAAATAATTTTTTTTTCACAAACATAAATTAAAAAATTCTTTCACTTGAGTTTGGGAGACAAATGACTATCAGATGGTTGACGATAAACGATCTTTTGACCCACTTATACCCAAACTTATACCCAAACACAACACTTAAAATTCCATTTAATCAAAATTAAGTTAGTTTATCTACAAAACATGATTAAGGTATAATTAGGCCTTCATTTGAATCCTATGAGTGAGTCCATGATAGTAAATGTCCAACCAAAAGGTATAAATACCAGAGGCAGCCAATTGTCAAAGGTAATTTTTCTCTCTCAACTTTCACTTGTATATTCTACACGGACTAACTTCATCATCAGAGTACCTTACAATCATTCGGTAAAAGTGAAAGACTTGACTAGAAGACTATACACAACCTAAAGGTTGAGAAAACTGGAAGCAAAGATAGAAGAAGTCACTACGGGAGATATATTTTCTAATAGGGTTGATTTATATGTAAATGGTAATATTTATTTATTTTGTATTGAAGAATGTTAGAAGTTTCTTTCTAAATTTCATTTAAATTTTTTACACTCACATTTCTCTACCACGGGTTTTCAATTCGTGCCCAATTAAGATAAATTAATTCTTCCTAATATGGGTTAAAAATAAAAAATAATTACAATTAATCAATTAAACACTTCATCAGGTTTTGTAATTAAAAAGTTGGTTCACCCAATGGTATTCTTCAAAATATATATGGACTTAGGGTGAGTTTGTAATCGTCAATAGACAGTAAAATCCAATACTAATCAAGTGATAAAGATGGACATATGAATAAATGTTTTAAAATCCATGTAAGGGATGAAAGATACGACATATTTTCATGTGTTATAAAATGATAAACAAATATATAGTTAATTATTGAATTAAAGTTTATAATTAGATAAATATATATTCAATTTATTTTAAGTGTTAAAGGGCTTAAACATGAAAATAAAATATAGTTTTTAAATTAAGTTGTCATGAAAAGCATGCATTATACGAAAAATAACTAATTGCAAACAAAATATTTTTTTTGAGAAATTCATCTTTATTTATAAATCAAATTTAAATTATTTTTTTTAAAATATGAATTTTCGTTTTAGTTTATGAAATTATTGTTTCTATTTATCTTAATTCTTGTTAATATTTCATTTTTTAATTCTTTATATATATATATATATATATTTTAATTCCTATATATATATATATTTATATTATGTCAATAATGATGTCACATGTCGTATATCATCATATATTATCACTCACTATGAAATGCGACGGAAAGTAAAAGATATTTAATTCAGTTGATTGAGTACATGCATAATAAGTTCTTATGAATCTATCAAGTGTGCGCAATTCTTATTTATAAAAAAAATGTAATTAAGAAAGATTAATGGCAGCAGTCAAAAGTGTATATATATAAAATAAATTATTCTTTATGTTATAGTTCTCTTATAACCACATAAAAAATTAATAAACAACTTTATGAGATAAACCCATAACATATAGTAAAAATGATTTTAGTTAATGTAAATTTTATTCCTATATTTATTTATATTTTTTTACTATCTTTTTTGTACTCGTCATCGAAATAAATGACAGAATTTTTCACACTTATTTGTTTTTCTATTTCTTATTATCGACATAACATTATTCTCATTATATTTATTTTTATTCTTTCTTTTACTTCACTTTTTACCCTAATTAAACATAAGATCTGTGTGACATTAATTCTACTGAACCAGATGAGAAGTTAAAGACGGAGAAATAAACCAAACTTGTTTAGAACTTTATTTGTTTTTTTTTTTAACTTCATGCATATTCTTAATTAATCTTAGTCATACAATTAATTAACTTAATTTATAATTTATTTATGCTTAACCATTATCTTAACATTTATATATATATATATATTCAGATTCATAGTAAAAATATACATGATTTGTTATAACTTAATTCCAATCATCTATATGGTGTCGATTTGAATTTTTATTTGTTTGTATAAGATAAATGTAGGTTCTTATGTAAGAATTTGAATCCAGATATATTTTCTGTATTATCATTTTCTCCTACCCTAAATCCAATAGCAGTTGTTTTTGTTATATTAATTAACCATAAATTTAACCAGATTATGCACTAATCCGAGCATGTTCAAAGCCCTTTTGCTTACAATTATAGCAATAAACCAAATTTCATCTAACCCTAAATTTGACTGTTACACCACATTATATATTACATGTTAAACTGCTGAATAATAATAAAATATATAATTTTTATCAAACATCCTAATAACACCTCTTGTACAATTTTATTTATTAATGTTTACCTATTTTTTCTTCTCTTAATAATTTACAATATGGATGATAGTTGGAATTCTGTAGGATATCCATTCCTAAAATACTACATAAAAATATAAAATATATGGTAACTCTATTTATCTTAAGAAACGTTAACCAAGAGATTCCTTACAACGGGAATTGCTCATTATTTAACAAATCGTTCACCCAATCACTATTGATTTATTATCAGATAAGAATTTGACAAACATTTTAACCATCGCAAAGATATTACATTTTCTTTCTTAGACGCCGTATAAATATCAATGAATAAAAAATGATATTTTTTTATATAACTTACATTTTTTACCATATTTTTTAATAACATAGCGAATAAACTGTTCTTTTCTATCAAACTGTCCGTTATATAAAGTATAGAGAATAACACATATAATTAGCATGACAAACATGGAAAGTAATACAGAAACTCCTTGTACAAACTAGGAAGAATAAAGGAATCGACGAAGGATGAAAGTGAAGAGATAGAAAGCATGAAAGTAAAAGAAAGAGAGAAGAATGAAAGTAGGAGATTAGAATGAATGAATGAATGAATCTAGAAATTAATTTTTGTGGGTGGCTTTGGAATACTTGGTCTTGATCCAGTGAAGGCCAAGGGATGCACCATCCTTCAACTTCTTTGCACCGGTGGAGGCCACTGCTTTCGTCTTGCCAAAACCCTCACCCAGCTTTTCTTTGTATTTGGCGGCGTTGCCGTTGCTCTTTTTATTGTTGGAACCAACCGTCACAGGGTCAGGTCCATCATCCCATTGATCAGCCCACGAATTGTAGTTGCTACCATCCATTTCTCAACTTCTATAACTTCCTCTTGATTCAACTGATTAATGATCTATGAGTGTTTCCAAAGGGACCAATTCAAGGGTTTTTATAGCTATTTTCGCTGGTAGTTTAGCAGAAATCAACTATATCCAAATGCATGAAGTTAAGGTCAAAGGTTGGAAATTTGATTGTAGCCACTTACATTAATTACATTATTAATCAGAAACTAACTGTTCACAGTTCATCAGAAGTATAATAGAGAAATTTCACACGCCGTCATGTTCAACATTGACGTCTGGAATATTGAACCTTCTTTTTGAGAAGTTTCTTTGACTAGGGTAATAAAAAATCTGGAAGTTTTGAATCGACAGATTGGGCCAATCCATCCACGATTGTGCTTACGATTCAAAATTCTTTGTGTTTTTTATTCATCTGCAGAAGCTTCGAGGATAAGGGGATTAGTTCAGAATGGATTTGTTGACCTGGGTTTGGTGATAGAGAAAGATCTTTATGTGATGTTGTGACTAGTGTGGATTGTAAGAAAAATAAATAATTATTTTGACATAATGAAGAAAATAAATATCCCCAATTAGAAATTGCATTCAAGTAATTAAAGTCATTGACAAAGGAACATAGGAACATGTTTGAATTTTTAACCGGACACTCTTAAATGGTGTGTCGGTGTCGGATACTCGTATCGGACATCGACACTTGTATGATACTTGTAAGACACGCATATGTAAAGTGTCCAATTTAAAAAGTATTTGTTGGATTTCTGACAATTCTAATACGTTTTTAACATAATTTTAAAAAGGAAAAATACATTAATTTTCTAAAAACTCGAACTTATTGTATAAATTTTTATTATGATTATAAAAATAAGAAACAAATCGTTTTGAACAAGTCATGAAAAAACATCTTTCTGGTCAAAAAGATAATGTGGAACATACTTGTACACATAAATCTTTATTGACAATTTATATAATATATAGATCTGTATCTCCGTGTCCTATATTTTAAAAATTTTACGTATTTTCGTGTCCGTGTCGTATCAGTGTTCGCATCCGTCTCTGTATTACATAGATTCTTAATATCTAAACTAAAAATAACAAAAAGTAACATGATTAAAAAACCACTCAATATACATCAACGTCTTCTAGATTAAAATCCGGACTTTATAACAACCATCACATGATGTTAAATCAAATGTTTATTATAGTACTTAAGAAAAACTTTATAAATTCGAATAATAATAAAGTATTTGAATGTTGATTATGCAATTTTTAAAATTAATCTATATATTATATTAATACTCTTTTAAGATTCTTGATAAATCACCCATTCTTTTAACTATCTGATTAAACCAGTAAAAAGATATTAGTGAATAAATCAATATAAATTAATCTTATATGCTTAAATTATTCTCTCAATTTTATATACCTCCTTAATGTTATTCAGTGGCAAATTGAGAACAAGTCACAAAACTCCACATTTGATTTACAAATCTACTGTACGATAAGACATGCATATTGGATATGTAATTTTTTTCTATAAATTCTTAATAAATGGCTAATGTTGATGAAATAAAATACTACAAGTTTGTTTTATAAAAAATAAAATGAAATTGGTGGTACAAGGATTGGGAAAATAATATATTCTTTACTGGGTTGTGTTTGCTTGGAAGACGTGAGTTTTATTTCTTCTATAAAATAAAATTAGTTTGGTGAATAAGAGAATACACGAATAACCTTCTTCATTAATAGAATGAACTGATACCTCTTGTTAGGATTATTTTTATTTTTTATTTTTTAAAAGAAATAAAAAATAATTATATTTTATAAAAACTAATTTTGAGATTATTTTTTTTGAATAACTAATTTTTTTTTACCAATTTGAGAAAGTAAAAATACATTTAAGTCAGATAAATACGAAAATGAAAACATGTTGAAGTTTTAACTTTTATTTAATGATCAATAAAAATATGCTTATAGAATAAAATAAAATAAAAGAAAGCAGGGATGTGCCAATAGCAAAATGGGAGTGCAAATAATTAAGCCCGTACTTAAAAAAATAACTTACTTTTATTGTAGATCCACTTAAATAAAGCCTCTTATAACTGTCACCGGAAGGTCTCACTAAAAAAAAACTGTTGCTGAGTGGTAATTAAAATACAACTCTTGGAGACAATTTTTTTTGCACAAAATGGTGGTGATAAAATTATCATATAAATAATAAATACCACATAAGTATGAATAAATTCATAAAATTAATTATTATATTTTCTAAAATTAAAAATCCTAATTTTCTAAATATAATATCTAATATCAAATATAAATAAAGTCCATAATTATATGTATCAACCAGCTTGATAGAGTTAATATTATACGAAATTGGTATTGGTATGGTGTAGTGGAAGGTGGCTTGAGACATTACAAAAGAAGTTTAAAAATAATTAATGAGAACACTCAAAACAGTATCTAAGAGTTATATTTATTAATAAATAAAATTCGATTAACAATTGTCAGAAAAAAATAATACTGATAATTATTAAAACATTAATTTATATAATTTTTTAATAGAATATAAAACGGGGTATGTTTGGGGAAGAAAAGAAAGGATATTAAAAAATCATAAATCAAAATTTAGTTCACTCTTTATACCATTTAACATGAATATATTAAAGATGTATGAATACCTACGGCTACTTAGGAAAAAATGTAATAAATATAAATATAGATGATTATATATATATATATATATATATATATATATATATATATATATATAAAAAAAAAAATAAAAA
>Ga0123342_1007201_pt1 | contig 14860 bp, 3 predicted proteins | sample Turbeawhitnodule_FD_89960 | JGI IMG/M metagenome (GOLD analysis project Ga0123342, IMG submission 89960) | Root nodule microbial communities of legume samples collected from Mexico - Turtle bean Mexico white nodule | ecosystem: Host-associated > Plants > Roots > Nodule | place: Mexico: Nepantla...
GTAAACAGAACTAAAAAAATATATAGAGATTGATTTTACTTGAGATTACGTTGTTGTTGTAATGCTCTGTTTTCGATTAATAAAATTCCCAATTTCAATACTTTCAAACTCTCTCAAGTTTCTCTTAGTACATTTCACGTTAGTTTTCAATCACAATAGAGAGCCTTGTACCAACAGTGACAATGCAATACTAGATCATCATATAAAAGATCATCATATAAAAGAGAAAGGGATTTAAACTAATATTTTTCATTATATATAATTTAAGCAATGTGGAATCACTTTTCCTATATTAATTAGCATGCTGGTTTCTACTTCCATCGTTATATATCAATACAGAAAACGAGGTAAATATTATAAATTTGTCATTATTTTATACTATATTAATTATATAATAATTGGCGTAGATTATTTTCGTGAAAAGTGTTTTATGGAATAGCATAATTCAGTTAAAGAAATCAAAACTGTGCTTAGAATTCAACTAGCTTTAATCCATATTTGGAAGGTGACTAACAAGTAAGTGGAATGTTTCATCCCTATTTTTCGACGATTCCGCGCAAAAGCACGCGTTACTTTATTGTAATTTTTGCTTAGTGCTTATTCTCCTTTTCGTTTTCTACACCCAATATTAAATATAAATAAATCTCATTTAACCAACTTTATTAGGATTGAGATGTGATTCCGGTATTGTTTTATCATACTCATTTTACTTGTTTTTTTTTTACTAATTGTTGTTGTAAGTGGGTCAAACAATAAGATTAACTTAAATTTAAAGTTTATTAATAATATGATATTAAAATTATTTATAATATTTCAAGTAAAAGTTTGTTGGATTTATTAAATTACTATCTGATCATTTATAAATATATAGTTTTAAATAAATTAAAAAATTTATATATGAAAAAAATTATTAAAATTCTCATATTAATTATATATATAAATATTTTATAATATATTACTAATTTTATAAAATTGAATTGAATTTAAAGTCTATTTTTTAATATTTTTTAAGTGTATGGAGCTCTTTATTATATTATTTGATAATTCAATTTCTTTAGTGTTTTTAAAATTTTAAAAATTATCGTATATCATGTTTGGTATTATATTTTATCTATTTCTTAATTGTTTCTTACTATTTGTCCTTTTTTTTTCTTTTTATCAGATACCTTTCATTATTTGTTTATTTATTCTCTTTTTTTTTTCTCTCTCAAATGGTACACTTCAAAATATGTAGCAGGGTGTTAATTTTTTTTAATAATAATGAAAATAATTCTATTAGTCAAAGTCAGATTGTATTTGAACTTTACCTATTTAAACCCCAACCAATCTAACTTAAAAGATTATGAGTCTCTTTTAGACTAGGACCTATAATAAATATAAGGAGGTTAATTGAGATAATAGGTATGGAAAGTTTGATTAAAGGACAACAAAAGTGAAAGCATGTAATTTCAACAGCTACTACCAACATATGTGAATGTCATAACGGTCACCACGCTCAAAAGCTTTTGACTACCATGAACAGCTACATAGTGTTATTGTTTTTAATTACTCATTTACTTTTATAATTAAATCAATTTTACTCTAAATTTTATAAAACTTTAAATAATAACACTGAAACTAGACTTACTCTAGATTTAATAACTTTTAAATATTAATTTAAACTTTTTGAGCAATGAATTTCTTACTTTGTTGGTATAATCTTCTTGTATATTTCAAAATATTAAAACTGTTTATTTTATTATTTAAATAATTTTTAGTGGTTATTTAAAGCAAATATTTATTTTAGTAATTATCAGATTTTGGTTTTGGTTAATAATTTACATTTGGTCCCATCGTATTCTTTACGAAATCGTATTTTATTATTATAAATAATGGTTTGAAAGAAAAGTTGTATAAAAAAGTTTAGTTCATTCTTCTTTTTATAAACTTTTGGGTAAGGTTGTTAGAATGGATTAAAATGATATTTTGGTATGTTTTATCATAACCTATTTTATTAATGAATCACTTTGGTCTGTTTCACTTAATCTTTCTTTTAGTAATTATTTTATTTTAGTTTTACATTGTCATTTATCTTTGACTCCACTGACGTATTATTTAAGAAACCCTATTTTATTATTATAAATAATGGTTTGTGAGAAGAATTCTTTTTTTTATAAACTTTTGATATGATTGTTAAAGCGGATTAATGTAGTTTCTTGGTTGGGTCCATCATCACCTATTTTAAAATAGGTCGGTTTGATCCTATTCACTTAATATAATACATTATTGATTCATTAAAGAGTAAAAACATCTACTAAACAACTTAATAAAATAATATTTTTATTATATTTATTTTATTTTTTTAATTTAAAATATTATTATATTATTATTAGGAGTTGTTAGTAAATAATTTTTAATATTTATAATCTCAAACAAACTTTATTCTATTAAATTTGATAAATATTTGATCTCGTTTAATCTGAGAAGGTTTAAACGAGACATTTTATCTAAATTTTAAAATAATACTTTTTAAAATTAAAAAAAATATGTTTCTATTTTTAGATATTGAACAAATATAATAAATGAACAATAATATTCCATAATTAAGAATTAGAAACTACATATAATACATATGTAAAGGAAATAAATAATTAAGGATATCACATTAACTCACTTCTTAATCCTAGTAAATTTTTTAAAAAAAGATTTTAATATTATTTTTGTTCATCAATTTCAAATTTTTACATTTCCACTATTAGATATATCATAAGTAATAACATAAAAAATGTTATTAAATTAAAAAAAATTATTAATATGATTTAGTAACATTTTATTAAATGTAACGAATACTCAATATAACTAAAAAAATTTAGTAACATTTTTACGTTTTAATATATACATTTATAAAAATATCACTAAATATTTTTAATATAATTTATTTAATAAAAAAAATATTTTAAAAATGTTACTAAATCCTGTTAACAATATTTTTTTAATAAAAAGTAACACTATAAAAATGTTAATATAAATCTTTAATAATTTTTTTAGAAGTAACATTTTAAAAATGTTACTAAATCATTTTAATAATATTTTAAAAAAAATATTATAAAAATGTTACTAATTATTTTTAGTAACATTTTTAATAAAGAGGTGACACTTTAAAAATGTCACTAGATTTTTTAGTAATATTTTTTAATAAAACAGTAACATTATAAAAATGTTACTAAAAAATTTTAATAACTATTTTAACTAAATAAGTAATATTTTAAAAATGTTACTAAATTTTTTTTAGTAATGTTTTTTAATAAAAAAGTAACATTGTAAAAATGTTACTAAAAAAATCTTTAGTAAATTGTTTCATTTTTTACTTTGATTTGAATTGTAAGATATGAATTTAATAATCTATGTTTATATGCTTTTATTCTATAAATGTTTATATGCTTTTATTTTATAAGCAAGCTAGTAATAAAAATCTATCAACACAAACACCAATAGCATTTCAATAGATTTTAATGTTTGAAAGTGAATTTAGATATGTCTTGTCAATATATTGTCATTTTTTTTACCATCTAATACACATAAGATTCTTAGCATGTACTACAACTACAGTCTCACAATTCATGTATTATGGTATATAAAGCGAACAATTATTCGACATCAAAATTCGTTCTTTAATTTAGTTGCAACTTCATTCTTCAACCTCAACCACAACATATATTTAAAAAAAATTATATAAAAAAATGTAATGAAAAAAAAAAAGCTAAACTTGCTGTAGAAGATAAAAGAAAGGTACCTAGGTTTGTTACACCAAGTCATAATGTCAAGCTTCTACTAGCAGATTTAACATATTAAATAATACATCTTTCTAGACTTTTTTTATGCAAGATGAAGCTTACACAATGTTATGTGATTTAGTCTCCAAACCACAGAATGACAGCACAAAGGTTCTCGCAGCTCTGATTCTTGATATCTAAAGTATATGTTTCTAAAAAATAAGGACAGTAGGATAAGCAGAGCCTAAAAAAACTCTAATCATACTTTTACTCTTTTCTAATATGCAAAAAGTTTACCTTGAAATGTATGAACCACATTGCAAATGAACATCATATATAATAATAAAACGCAATAAAAACAATAATACAGCAAAAAGTAGTGTCATAATAACATAATCAGAGTTCATAAGATAAAAATAAAAGAGACGATACGTGCACGGTAATGTAATGTAAGAATTTAAAAGGATTTAAGTGATTTAAAATACCACTTTATCTCCAAACTGCATTCGTTCCTAACCAAAAGTGTGTGCCTGTGTGTGATGAGCAAAGTAATAAATTACATTTATATTTTGTACCGAATTTTCATAAGAGTTTTCCCTTACAATAATATAAGAGCAAAACACACAATGTGTAATTAATTACAGTCTGAGTTAATTGATTACACTGTTGTTTCTTAACTTTTTGGAAGATAAAACTTATATATGTGATGAATTTCAACTTGAATTAATATATTACACAAGGCTACCTAGCGAAAGTTCGTTAAACATACTTTACAGATTAACATAATAAAAGATTTTTATAACTGATTACATAAAGTGTAATGTGGAAAATATATATGATAACGAAAGGAAAAATTTATAGATAAAAATGAATATCTAAGAAACAAATAAATAAGTGAAAAATAAAACAAGAAAATTCAATGTAAAAATTAAAACTAATATATATATAAACATTTATCTTATGTCTCTCTTACCGTTTAAAGTTTTGGAAAATGATTAGAAAAAAAATATAAATATGTTAGCTAAAGATGAAACAACATAACTGAAGCACTAAGAAGAATTGTACTAACTGTGTGTAAGTTAGCTAAAGATGGTAGGAGTGTGATAATGACTATACATTGCTTTGCTTCATTGTGGTGCATAGCAGACAAATCTGAATTATGAAATGAAGATGTGTTACACTTTCCCAAGGATACAGTAACCTAATTGTTTCATGTGATTTGATTTGGACCACACATAAAAACCTACATGTTCCTATTATATTCAACAACTGAAACATCCTAGGCCCAATTTTCTCTCCAATGCTTCACATGTCCCTTCACCTGCAAACTCAGACCCAATCTTCCTCACTTCAAAACTCAATTCTAGTACACTCCATTAGAGAGAAACTTTTACAACATTTTTTCTCAACTTAATCTCATCGTTATTACATTCATAAAAAAAATCAACTCATCTCATGTTTCACAATATTATTATATTAGGTGGCCAATTGTAAACTAAGTATATATTTTTTATAAAATAAATTATATAAAACTATAATAAAAAGGTAGCTAATTCTTTTATAATAATTAGTGTTATTCTCTATCTATGTGTGTGTATATATTATAACTAGTATTAGAATTATCTTTTAAAATATAATCTACTTAGCGTTCTTGCTTTTACCGTTCATGCCCGTTTCACCTTCATCATCCTCGTACTTACCTCTTTCAAAAGCTGCTTACTATATAATATATTTAAAGGTAAATGTTTTTATATAATTACATTTCTATTGTAATGATATATTTTAGGGTTTGGCATATGTGTTAGAGGCTATTTCTTTTTTTTTTTTTATAGGGTTAGAGCATTCATCAAATATTCAATTTTAATTTATTTTATTATTTATCGATAGAAGTTGTTAGTAGATATCAAATTAATGATCTTAAAATTTAAAGAATTAGTTATTAAAATAATTAAAAACTAATCTAAAATAGAAATTCAAACTAGTTAAGATCTTAATCCAAGACTAAATTAATAACTAGTTTAGAAACCTAGCTATGTATTATATAATTTAAAATTAATCATTCTCAATTTCTAAAATAGTTTCTAAGTCTGTTATTTGGTTTTGAATTTTTTTTTAACAAATATCTTATAATGATATATTATTATAAATATAAATTAATTCACTCTCAGTCAAGAATATAGTTAATATAGTTTTCGAATTTGGATTTACTTCAATAAAATCTAGAAAAACATCTTATGAAATGAGAGTTACTCTATAAATGTATATATTTGTGCTACCAATACTTATTGGTTTAACTCTACTACAAGAAAAGTCATAAATAGTTTTCACAGTCACTAAATGTCTTAGTTAAATTGGTAACTAATGTCTTAGTCACTTATGCATAGTGTTTGATTTAGTGATAGAAAATTATGCCTGATATATGTGATCGAAATCTGTAACTGAAATTTGTGATTGAATTTGTAATTGAATTTGTGAGTAAAATCTGTGGCTGAATCTGTGACCGGTTCTAAAATCTTAATTTCATCAAGAAATTGGTCACTAATTATTTATTTTTTTTAATTTTTAATTTTTTTAAAATAAATATAAACCTAGTAAATGTTTTGTACAATACAATTTCATCATAATAACAGCATAAATATATTTTTAAATACTAACATCCAAAAAAGTTATTATTATTATTATTATTATTATTATTATTATTATATATATATATATATAAACTAAGATTAAGCAAGCATATAAAAAAAGTTGATAGTGATTACTTAAAAAAAGTTTACAACCTCTTAAAAACACTACAAGGGTACAAATAACATTTTGGTTATATGAGAGGACTATTTCGTAGAAGGTTTGATCATCACATGGCAATAAATAATCTGAAAAAAAAAAGGGTGTGATTTTGGACACAAATGTCCTATGTGTCAGCAGCAACAAATTGAGTCTACACAACACATTTTTTTGAAGTGCAGATTAACCAATTATATCTGGAATCATTGCTTGAATTGGATGAAAATTTTAATTATGTCACATACTCTGTTTTCAATCACTTCCACCAATTTAATTTTCCAGATTTGAACACAAAACATAATCTTTTATGGAAAACTATGTAGGTAGTTATCATGAGAGAGATGTGGGACCACATAAATAAAGTGGTTTTTAAGAATGCAGTCTGTGATGGGAGGAAATTTTTGGCTTACCACAATTGAAATGTTGGACATGGTTTATAAACCTGAAATAAAAAAAAAATAAAAAACTGTTTTCTTATCATTTCTCCGAAAGTTTGATTACAAATGTGTTAATTGTCCCTTTCCCATGTTATATTGTTTAACTTCTCTTGTTGCGTTTTGTGCTCGTTTGAAAATTTGACCTGAAGGTCTAACATTCAGTGGCTGATGCTAAATTCTTAGGTGATGTATTAGAATTATCACTCCTTTGATTAGGAAGTGCAACTATTTTATCCTTAATTAAGAGGTTGAGTTACTTTAGACTTTGTTGGATCAGTGTACAGTTGTTGTGGTTTTTTTTATAGAAAAATTGGAATATCCAAATAATCTCATTTAATATGGAGGAAGCTTAAAAGATGAGACTTACTAATGTCCGACTTGAATGTGATTCTGCCTTGATTTGTGGTGCGTTTACGATTAGGTTTAATGTTCCGTGCAGGTTTCATAATCGATTAAATACTTGTCTTAATTTATGTGGGTCAATCAGGTTTAGGGTTACTCATTTTTTTGTAATGAAATGTGTGTGCTGATAAGCTAACTAATTTAGGATTTATTCATAGATAATCATTTCATTGGTATAATAGACTTCTATCTAGTCTGTTCTTAGAATTCTAGTCTGTTCTTAGAATTCTTTATAAATATGTATAGTTTACCTATAGTTTTTGTTAACATATGAGTTTTGGTCTGCCTCCCCCATATTTTTGTATTTTCTTTCTTTTTTCTTTTTTTAATAATATTTTTTTTTATGTGAAGACAGATGATTGTTGTTACTTAAGGTGTCAGCCTAACTGATATTAGTTGCATAGTGATACCTAACTTGAAAACTTTTTATAAAAAAAAATAATTCCATTTAATATATTCTTTATTCTTAATACTTCTTATATACACTTTAATGTGGTTGAATAAAATGAGGTAAACCAACAAAATTTTGGGATGCACCCATTTTGACTTTTTTGACATCATAATTACAATTAACTTTAAGGTAATTAAATAATAGGTGGTGTTAAGTTGGTGGGACGGATTTATATTATGTATTAATTTCTTATTTCCGACAAGGAGAAATGAGGAACACAAATTAATAATTATTTTATTTTCCGTTCCCTTTCTTGGTAAAATTGTTAATGGGTTGTTAGGTTTTGCTGAAACGTATTATGAAATGAGAGTGATATATATAAATATATATAACAGTAACAAACTTTGAGTTTTGTGTGGCTTGTTTTCATGAATGCAAGCACATGGATTATTTGTGGTGTTGAGTGAAGCTTTCACAATCATAACAACTGGATGAGATTCCAATAGCATCATCTTGGGCCTGTAAGAGAGTGTTGAATGACATGTTTGCCAGAAATAAAGCTTCTTTATATTTGTTTTATCAACGTATGTGGGAGAAGGGTGTACCCATAAATAAAACCTCATTTTGTTTCCATATTTTGATAAGCTCATTTCCACTTTATTCTAACAAATTTTCGAATCACAAGAAAGGATATTAGGTTTTATGTCACCGCGTCTCCTAAAATATAGTTTAATCATATGTGACTTGTATCAAACATGAACGTTAGCTTTATCACAATTATTCCCATCTAATGTTCTTCAAAATGATTTTCCGTTCCTCCATACTCATATAAGTTATGTAGAAAAGATTACTAATTTATTAAGCTTCTATGTTTTTTATTCACATCCTTATTATTAAGGGATATGAACTTTAAAGTTTAACTCAATTTTATAAAACATGTTTAGAATGTAAGGTTAACACTCATTTATATACTATGATTTCTAACTCGTCATCTTCATGTCGAGACCCTTCAACTCGTGTGTGATACTATATATTTATGATTGGGGATGACATTATAAATCCAACAAATTCTTGCTATAAGAGATTCTAATCACTCTGATATCATATTAATGAGTGAATTTTAAGCATAAGTCAACCTTATAAAACTCAGTTTATAAGGTGAGGTTTGCACCTACTTATATACTATGAAATATTTTTTTATCTCTAATCGAAGTGACATCTCTAACACATGTATATGCATTACTATATCTCTCCTTCTCATGCACCAAAATTGTAAAAGAAATTTAAAATTTCTTACATTTTTTATATACATTATTTATCTTATTAGGAAGTAGACTTTAAGCATGACTAGTCAATGTGAGATCTCCAACACATCTCTCTCATGTGGAGGCCTCTGAACTCGTGCATGAGACTATATAATGGGTTGTCTGATATCGACTAACAGCGGATGGTCTGATCAGCCCAACAAACTCTCACTCGGGTCGATTTTATATGATTTTGATAACATATTAAAAAGTGAACTTTAAGCCTAACTCAAACTTATAAAACTGAATTATAAGGTAAGGTTTGTTTTCACTTATATATTATACAAAATTCTTATCTCTCAATGCCTCCAACATATATATTGTGTTTTTTTTTTTCTTTTGCTTATATGAGAAAATTCAAATGTTTGATTTTTTTTTCTTTAATTTAAGTTTTCAACAATTTTTAAATACTTTATTTTATGCTTCAAGGTTTCTTTATCGTGTGTTTGTACGAGACAATTTAAATTGCTTGAAATTTTGAATTATTTTGATTTAGATTCCCCGCATTTTCAATTAATTTTTTAATAAATTAATTCAAAATTTTCAATTTTTAGATTCTCAACTCAAAATAAGGTAATGTAATTTTGTATCTAACACGTATAATATATTCATAACTTCACTTAAAATTGATGAGATCTCAACACCAGCCAAATTTATAATATTTTAGTCCAATAAACTCTAATATTTTTGTCTTGGTGAAGCCAACAAAGCTTTATTGAAATCGTGTTAACATCACTCTAGTAAAAAAAGGATGAATAAAAAAATACAATTATAAAAATTATAATACAGAGAATTTTTTATATGAAATTTGAAGTTTCTCAATTCAAAATAAAATTATTTAGAATTTCAGTTTATTTTAAAATTCTTTACTCAACAATATATTGTTTATAAAGTATTTTATTTTTTTTCAAAAAAATAACCTTCAAATAGCTTCCCACAAAACTTTGCAAAATAAAAAGGCTGAGACATGAATATTTTTAATTACTTGAAAAGAAAAGCATTCACTCTAGTGATTCAAAGTCTCTAAAAATAATTGATTCTGGGTTTAAATTTCTCTTTAAGTTGTTTTGGCCTTCATTTTAGATTTGGTTGTACCAAGCGTACACGCACCTTCTATACCCGAAAAAAGTGACAAGAACATTGAAATTGAAATTGAATTTTTTTTTAAATGTAAAGTAATTTACATAGTCAAATGTTTTTTTTTATCGGCAATAAAAAATAAATAAATGTGAACCACTTCAAGGATGGTTCAACCCTTATACAAACATAAAATATCTAAGACACTCCATCTCAACACTCACACCGCCATACGCCTAGAATTACTAAACAATCCTAACTCAACCCATACAATCTGAGCTAAAAAATAATTCAAGAAACCATCGTCATACAGACCAAAGGTTCGAGACACCACTCAGAAAAGGAGAACAAACCAGAGAGAGACTTGGACGTAATCCAAGACCAAGTCTTCACTTGAACCAAAGCAGCCACTTCTAAACCATCGACAACTCCCCCATTAAAGATTACATTGTTTCTATGCTTCCACAACTCCCTTACCACTGCAATCCAGATCACTCCCCACATCTCACTTGCTAAAGCAGACTCATTACACAATCTAAGTTGAGAAAAATTTAGCAGTGGATCATTATGGGACACAAACTGCACTTCAAGCCAAGCAAAACAACGACTCCACACTAGTCAAGCAAATCTGCACTCAAAAAACAAATGGTTATTTGATTCCACCTCCTCCCTACAAACACTACATAAAGAACTTTCAACTGCAATCCCGCGCTTTTCCAAGTTAACCTTAATAGCTAGCTTATTTTCCAACACCCTTCAGGCAGTAACAAGTGTAGAAGGCAGGGCTTTACATCTCCAAAGTTGTTTAAACACAATGGCATTCTCCCCTTCCCGACCCCTCCTAAGACGATTATAGGCATAATTAACTATATATGATAACCCCTCCCCATCCTTCCAGACCCAGCTATCCTCCTTTTCCAAGTCCAAACACACACCTTGTACTACCTATGAGAACTGGCACTCCAATTGCTTCTCCCATTCAAAAAGACTCCTTCTCCAGGCAAATGTCCAAGCCCATTACCCAATATTCCACGCCCCAAACTCAGCCACCTTAGATTCTTTTGACAAACTCAAGAAAAACAACCTCGGGAAAACTTCCTTCAAAGCTCCGTTGCCCACCCAATTGTCTTCCCAGAAAACAATTTCCTTACCTATACCACTCCTCCACTTGATAGCATCTTCAAAATTTCGACCCCAACCCTCCAAACTCCAAACCTCCTTCAGATCTCTCCACCAAAGAGAGTCCTTACTACTTTTCCCTCCCTTTCTCAAAACTCTTCACCCCCCGTACTTAGACTCAAGAATCTCCTTCCACAAACCGTCCTTATCAGATCCCAATCGCCAAATCCATTTACCAAGCAACGCCAAATTAAAAACCCTTAAGTCAATGATGCCAAGACCACCGGTCTCACGTGGTTCACACACCTTTTTCCAAGAAGCCCAGGCAACCTTTCTTCCATCATATCCCCACCCCTATAAAAAATCCCTTTGTAATCTCACTATCTCATTTGCTACCGCAGAGGGTATTTTGAATAAGGACATAAAAAAAACAACGGAATAGAGGAAAGTACCGACTTAATCAGACAAATTCTCCCTGCCATTGACAAGAACCTACCTTTCCACCTGCTTAATCTACTCCTCAGACTGTCAACCACCCCAACCCAAAACTCCCGTCTCTTGTGGCACCCTCCTACCTGCATTCTCAAGTAAACAAAAGGAGTTACCATCACTTCTCAATTTAGAATAGTCGTAAAACGATGAATCATTATCTGATCGACCCCCACGCCACCAATCTTGATCTTCGAGAAGTTCACCTTAAGGCCAAAAGAGAGTTCAAAACAATTTAAAGCCACTTTTATATTAAAGACACTTTTGATGTTTGCTTCACAAAAGAATATGGTATCATCGGCATATTGCAACATGTTTACCTTCACTTTTTTTCCCTCCAATTTCCAAGCTATCAATCATATTCTTCTCAAACTGCCATCCTTGACACTCCCGTCAAACCTTCAGCTGCAATAAGGAACAAAAATGGAGCTAGCGGGTCACCCTGCCTAAGTCCCTTCTTTGGCAAAAATTCCTTAGTCGGACTACCATTCACAAGAACTGACACTGAAGCCGATTCTAGACACCCCTTAATCCAATGAATCCATCTACTACAAAATCCGACCCTTTCTAACATATAGTAAATGAACTCTCACCTCACAGATTTATATGCCTTTTCAAAATCCACCTTAAAGAAAATGTTCCTTTTCTTCTTTCTCTTCACCTCATCCAAAACTTCATTGGCTACTAACACATAGTCAAATGTGTTTATTACTCATGGTTTGATTGCTTAGTTTGGTTGGTAAATTCATTAAGATGTCACCAAATGCATACTAATGCAAAGTGCCACAGAAATCATTGTAATTTGAGGATTATTAGTTTTTCTTTGAAATTTCAAAACTAATTTTTTTTTATATAATTACGTCAGAATCACACATGCATTATATATAATCTCCCCCTTGTTTTAAGAAATTATTGAGTTGTAATTTGGAATCAGTTTTATAAGTTTTAGATTTTTCTTTTCCAAAAATAGAAAACTTTATTGAAAACAAGTTAAATTAAATTTTGCATGTTTTCCTCTTTACTTTCATTAATGTTATCGCTTTTAACTTTTATAGTATATAGGAATAGTTTAGACGAGTAAAGAATTATATAAGTGTTTGATAAAATGATAAATATTTATATTATAATTAAAAGCTTTCAAATCAAATCTTCTAGGGATTAGACGTTCCCAAAATAAGTCAATTAAAAAAAATAGTGAATCCATGAATATTATAAAATTTTATTAAGACTAATGATTGTAAACGAGAACTAATCTTATTAAATTTCTGAAATTGTCTTTTTTTTTACGAGAGTTACATATTAAAAAAATATTCTTTTGTTTGATTTTTTTGTCTTTATTTAATTTATTGGGATTTTTTTTTCCATAAATTTGATCTAGTCCCATGTTTTTCTCTTTTATGTTATTTTTCATGAGATATAAACTATATTTTATATTTAAATATAATAAATTAAAATATCATATACGTATTTTTGGTAATTGATAATTTAAAAATATTATAATTTAATTTAAAGATATAAATTAAAGATAGTAGGTTAAGAAACAAATGTGGTTAAAAATATCAAATATGCATATATAAAGAAAAGTAGTTTAAGATTTTTGAAAAAAAAAACAAACTTTTTAACTAGTTAGCGTATGAAAAGTACCCAAAGAAAATATTGTATCGTGTAATTGAAAAACAGTACAAGTTAAGTTAAGATGTAGCTTTTTAAATATTGATTTCAATATATGAATATATATACTCGCTATGTGTAAAAATTATTTTTAAGTACAAACTAAATAAAGCAATAAAGTCATATAAATGAACGTAATTTGATTATAATAAATTTTATATACAATAAATACTTTTAAGACCATATCAATAATAGTTTATCAGTTGAAAATGTAAAGTAGTATATTAATTTGTTTATCTTAATTTATAATATATGAATATATATACTTTCTATATATGTATTATTTTTAAATACGAACTAATAAACCAATAAAGGGACCTAAATGAACTTAATTGAATTACAGTAAATTTTATATGAAATAAATACTTTAAAACACATTCAATCGAAAGTGTAAATTACATTGAAATTAAAGTATTTATTTATAATTATTTAGTAAAGTTTTTTTTTATCAGCAAGAAGCAATAAATAAATAAATAAGAATCACTTCAGAGATAATTCAACTCATATACATACAACTTTAAATAAAAGGAATACTTCAAACTCACTGCAAAGCTACTATAATAAACACCACAAAAACCACCTCTTCAAACTAACAATTGTTCTTTATAATAAACAAACAGGTTCTCGGATCAAGACACCAATCAGAATAAGAAAAACAAGTATAATCACAACTGGAAGTTAACTAAGACCAAACATTTAGTTGAGCCAAGAAGAAAATCTCTAGATGATCAATCACTACTCTTTTAAAGATGTACTTATTCTTATGTCTCCAGATCTCTCCAATAACTGCAATCAAAATACTTCCCTTAGCAACATTAACATAATTTGGAACATTGTCCAAGTTAAAATGCAGAAAATATGAAACAACATCATTACTATCAACGGACGACACCCCAATCCATACATAACACAAATTCCAAACTAACCAAACAATTTTATATTAAAAAGTAAATGTCTTGTTGTCTCCTTTTCCTCTCCACACAAATAACAAAACCACTTATTTACTAAAGTGTATTGATAGTCATAATAATGTTACATTTCAGATCCCAACCCTTATATTAGTAATGTTCTATATATTGATGATATTTTAGAAAATTATATGGTCTATTAACTAATATGTAGATTCCTTTTCGGCCTGAAGTTAACTATACCAAACTTATTTTATTATAATGTTTTAAGTAAATCCAATCCAGACTCAAAATCCAAGCAAAATATATTCCAACATATCAAGCATCGTATAAAGTGATTTATAAGTTGAAAAATATATCCTACCGTGTATTACTCAAACCATATATTTCTTGCAAAAGATACGTGATGACTTTTTACGGCAAGTGCACCGCGTTTGTCAGAAGTAATAATTGTCCCTAAGGACGGATATCGATCCCACAAAGAACAGTGATTCATCGAGTACAATATTTGCTAAATATAACAACA
>Ga0123342_1007202_pt1 | contig 14859 bp, 23 predicted proteins | sample Turbeawhitnodule_FD_89960 | JGI IMG/M metagenome (GOLD analysis project Ga0123342, IMG submission 89960) | Root nodule microbial communities of legume samples collected from Mexico - Turtle bean Mexico white nodule | ecosystem: Host-associated > Plants > Roots > Nodule | place: Mexico: Nepantla...
AACATGCTTCTTGTAATCCTTTGAAGTGGACTTTGACCTCCATGGGCGTCCTCCATTTGTGCCTCCACCTCTTCTTGAGCTTGATGAGTGGCCTCCATGTTCTCTTGGGCTTGATCTCCATCAGGACATGGCCATGCACCATATGTTGACAGCCCTTCGACCTGGACCATTTGTTGATAATCTGTGTATGCAGCCAGCCACCAATCTGGACAAACTTAGGAAGAGAGCTGCTAAGTTCATGCAGCTGGAGGAACTCAGGGAGTTCCGCAACCAAGCCCATGCTGAGGCCAGCAGGGAGAAAAGCAAGGATGAAAAGGACCGCCAAAGCCGATTTGGCCAACGTGGTGACAGACGCAAAGATAATCGGGGAGACCAAAGAAGTCGATTCTCAAGATATACCCCCCTGACTGCCGAGAGGGGGGGAATCTTGGATGAGGCACTCAGTGCCGAGCTAATTCCTCCTCCCAGAAAGGTGGTCAGCCCAAACAACGCCGACCGAAGGAAGCTGTGTTGGTATCACCATAACAGTGGGCATTCCTATTGGTTTTTAGAATAAATCAGAGGAAGATATTTTATTATCTTTGCTAACAATTACATTTATATTATTTGCAGTAATTGATTCTTAAATGATTTTATGAGCAGTTACCTACAAATATTAAATCAAAAATTAAAACATAATTAAAATAGAAGAATAAAATATCACGTGCACTTATGTGCATTTATATTCAGTTACAAAAAACACAATATCTAACACTCCTCCTTGATTTTTTGAACTGTAAATTCCAATCTTCTGACTTAAGAATTCAAACTTGTTGGCTGGAAGTGGCTTGGTAAACAAATCTTCAAAAAAAAAAAAAAAATTCATCCTCGCTTTGCTTAATCTCCATTCAACACCTTTTGATTTGACATAAGGTGCAGATTCTAAAAGACTTTTGTCAAAGCCGAAACTGATAAGATAATCATCAATTCGGTTATACCATGTTCTGGGAACATCTTTTAATCCATAAATAGCTTTAGACAACTTATAAAATTTTTCTTCTTTTCCTTCCACAATGAAACTTTTAGGTTGCTCAACAAAAATTTCTTCTTCAAGAAATCCATTTAGGAATGTTGACTTGACATCCATTTGATGTACCTTTCTATCTCGAGGTATGTCAAGAAGCTCCCGAGTTTTGTTCTTCTCAATCATATACACCTCTTCCTCCATTTCCTTTTTCGACTTTGGGTCATTGATAACTTCTTTGTGATTAGCAGGTTCTTTGTGATCAGCAGGTTCACATACTGCAACGTTACATCTATGATATATGTCAGAGAGTAATCGATTGCCTATAATTGGTGGATCATCTTCCATTTCAGATTTTTGCATCTTGAGAAGCCCTTGACCAGTTAGCTCCTCCTGAAATAGATCTAATGAGAAACTTTTGCCTCTCATTTGTACCTTGAACAAATTTTGTCATGTAGTATCCTTGATCAAACAGTGGTTATCTTCAAAAAATACCTCGAAGCCTTTTTGTAGCAACTGACCAACACTCAATAAATTTTGGTCTATGTCAGATACATATAACACATCAGTAATAGTTTTAGTACCTGAATGTGTTGCTACAACAATGGTTCCTATTCCTTTTACTGAAATTTGACTCTCATGGCCTATCTTGACCTTTGAAATTTGTGAAGGCTTCAACTCCTTGAAACTTTTGTTGTCATAAGTCATGTGATTTGTGCATCAACTATCAATTAGCCAAGATGCACTTGAAATATTGCTGGAGAAACCAGTTGCAACGAAAAGTACATCCTCCTCCTCATTTGCAATGTGAGCATCTACATCTTGTTGTTCACTTTGGTTTACATCTTGTTGCTCACTTTGGTTTCTACAAATGATAGCTTCATGCCCAAGTTGATTGCACTTGTTGCACTTAGCATCAGGCCTTCTCCAACACTTAAACGGTGGATGACCTAACTTGTTGCAATGCTTACAAGGAGGGTAATTTCTCCTGTGTGCAACAACTTCTCCATTTTCTTGTTGGTTCTGCTTGATCTTGCTACCTTTGTTTCTCTAGCCACCTTCATGTTTGGCTGTTAAGGCTCCTTCTATTGCTCCATCTTGTCTCATGGCTCTTCTTTGTTCTTGTGCTTGTAAAGCATTTAAGAGCTATTCAAGAGAAATTTTTTATAGGTCCTTTGTGTTCTCTAGGGTTGTTATGGTGGCTTCAAACCTATCTATACAAGCAATTTTTCCACAATTCTTGAATCTTTTAACACATATCCAAGCAACCTCACTTTGTTGGCAATGCTTAGAAGTCTGTCAGAGTACTCTTTTATGGATTGTGACTCATTCATTCTCTGCAATTCAAACTCCCTTATTAGATTCAGCACTTGCATTCCACGAATCCTCTCATCACCTTCATATTCTGCCTTGAGGTAATCCCATATTTTTTTGCTGACTTCAAGGACATTATCCTTGTGAATACCATAGGAGATACAGTTGCAAATAGACATGCTTTTGCCTTTGATCTTTTCATCTTCTTTTCCTTCTGTGATTTTATTTGTGGCACAGTAGGTTTTTCTGGAAGGGACTGAATTTCCTCTTCTACAACTTCCCATAAATCTAATGCTTCTAGGTAGGTCTCCATACGAACAGCCCACATTTGATAATTGTCTCCATCAAAGACAGATGGTGCCAATGTTGAAAAATTGAAACCTCCTTCCATTTATGCACTCTACTAACCTCACAGATCCCTCAAGAAGATAGCTCTGATATCAATTGTTGTAGTTTTAGAATAAATCAGAGGAAGATATTTTATTATCTTTGCTAACAATTACATTTATAGTATTTGCAATAACTTACTCTTAAATGATTTTATGAGCAGTTACCTAGAAATATTAAATCAACAATTAAAACAAAAGAATAAAATATCACGTGCACTTATGTGCATTTTTATGCAGTTACAAAAAACACAATATCCAACAATTCCACTGAGGAATGCCAAGCTTTGAAGGACAAGACTGAGGAGCTCATCCCATCCGGACACCTCTGCCGGTTCTTCAGGGGTGGCCGAGATATGAGGCACTCCCCTCGCAGAGATGAGCCCGCCAAGAGAAGACGGTCACCTCCATGAACCAGGGACGATCGGGACCACAGGGAAGACTGCCAATCCCGAAGAGATGACCCTCCACGAAGAGATGATCCTCCTCGGGACGCCGAGAGAAGGGGTAACCGAGAGGTCTTTAACACCATAGTTGGCGACTTCACCGGCAGAGGAAGTACAAACAACACACGAAAGAAGCACCTCCGAGCGGTGCACCAGGTGAATGCGGTGACATTCTGACTAAGGATGCCACCCATCACCTTTATAGACGATGATTTCAAAGGCGTAGACTATCGGCAAGACGACCCGATGGTGATAATAGTTGATATAGACAATTCACCATCAGAAAGACTTTGGTAGACCAAGGAAGCTCAGTAGACATCCTCTACTAGAAAACATTCAAGGCCATGATAATACCCGAGGCCGAGATGGTGCCTTACGACGACCATGTGGTTGGCTTCTCGGGTGAGAGGGTGGGAACCAAGGGCTACATTAAGCTTTACACCACCTTCGGTCAGGAAAAGAGCTGCAAGACGATAAAGATTCGATATTTGGTAATTAACGCCAATACCTCTTACAACATCCTCCTCGGACGACCATCCCACAACCGGCTAATGGCGATCGTATCAACACCTCACCTGGCAATGAAATTTCCTTCATTGGCGGGAGATAATCTCACAGTCCACGTTGACCAGAAGGAAGCAAGGGAATGCTATGTTGAAAGCCTCAAAGTAGAGCCTCTGAGGAACGGCTGCTCTCCAAGGCAAAAATCCTCTCGGAAAGACCGCTCACCCCGAGAGGCCCGGTCGGTGCCGTTCGAACCAACTTTTGCATTGGTGGATCTCGACCCTCGGACAATCGAGGATAGGCTGGAAGCCATGAAAGAGCAGCGACGAGTACCCTTCCTGAACAAGGAGTGAAGTACTACTAATGGAACGACCATGGCAGCAGTTGAGGCCGAAATAATGCACGCCACGCTTAAGAAGAATGTAGATTTGTTTGCATGGACACCATCTGATATGATAGGCGTAAGCCCAGCTATCATCACACACAAGCTATCAATGTTCAAAGAAGCACGACCGATCGTCCAGAAGAAGAGAGATTACGATGATGAGAACCCCTAGCAGCAAAAGCAAAAGTCGATAAGCTTCTATCGGCCGAGATCATATGCGAAACCCAGTACACGACTTGGCTGGCCAACTTCGTCATGGTTACCAAGCCGAACGGTAATTGAGGATCTGCGTCGACTACAGGAACCTCAAAAGCGCCTACCCAAAAGACTCTTACCTCTTACCGAACATCGACTGGCTAGTGGATGGGGCGGCCGGCCATAAGATCCTTAGCTTCCTGGACGCTTATTCTATGTATAACCAATTATGTATGCATCCCAAGGATAAAGAAAAGATAGCTTTCATAACGGTCGACGCCAATTACTATTACGAGGTCATGTCGTCCAACCTCAAGAACGCAGGGGCGACCTACCAACGCCTTATGGATAAGATCTTTCGAGGGTTGATCAGTCGGTGTGTAAAGGTGTACGTGGACGACATTGTCGTGAAGTCCGACTCTTTTGACCAACATGTAGAGGACCTTAAAGAGGTATTCAAAGCCCTCAGGGCGCTAATAAGAAGCTCAACCCCGAAAAGAGCATATTCAAGGTTGAGGGAGGGAAGTTCCTGGGTTTGAAGCTACAAAAGCTAAAAGCTAATCCCGACAAATGTCGAGTCATCATAGACATGAGGAGTCCGAAGAACATCAAGGAGGTACAACAACTCCTAGGGCGCCTGACAGCCTTCTTCATGTTCATCCCCCGATTGGCCAAACGAACAAAGCCGATAGTGCAGCTACTTCGGAAGGCACCCAAGTTCAGCTGGGAAAACATATTCGAGAAAATCATCAAGCAATTGAAGGATTTTCTAACATCTCCATCAGTCATCCAAAAATTGCCCGACTAGCCCATCCTGGTGTATTTGGCGGTCTCGGAGGAGGCGATCAATGTCACGTTGGTATAGGAGGTCGAAGGCAAAGAACGACTGATATTCTTCGTTAGTCGGAAACTCCATGCGGCCGAAACGAGGTACCAAATGATCAAAAATATGGCTCTCGCTCTAGTCCTGACGGCAAGACAAATGCGCCCTTATTTTCAAAACCATTCCTTCACGGTAAGGACCGATTATCCCATCTTTAAAATTTTATCCAAACCCGATCTTGCAGAACGAATGATAGGATGGTCGGTCGAGCTCTCTGAATTTGACATCTGGTATCAACTGAGAGGGGCAATCAAATCTCAGTGCCTGGCCGACTTCTCGGTCGAGCTTACCCCGCTGCCACACCTGTCGGCCGGATGAACGTTCTATGTGGATGTCTCCTCAAACAAAACAGCATGTGGAGCATGAGTCGTCCTAGAAGGACTGAGCGATCTCCTCCTAGAGCAAGCACTCCAATTTAGATTCAAGGCGACCAACAACCAAGTTGAGTACGAGGCCTTGCTCGCTGGGCTAAACTTAGCCTACGACATGGAAGCATGCAAGGTCATATGCAAAAGCGACTCCCAGGTCATGGTCGGAATCCACCAACGATGAGTCATACAAATATGGCTAAGACACCCCAGCGTGTCAGAAACCGAATGCCTTGCAATAGCCAAAACCAAAATCGATAGTTGGATGGCCCCCTTCATCCAGTACCTCGAGCACGGCACATGCAAGCCAGAAGAAGAGAAGACGGTGAAACAACAATGCGTTTGGTACACCATGACAAACGAAGATCTATACCAAAAGGGCTACTCGGCCCCCCTGATCAAGTGGATCACCAATGAGCAAGCTGAGTATGTCCTTATCGAGATACATGAGGCGGTGTTCAGTAACCATTCGTGGGCACGAACGATGGCTGCTAAGGTCCTTAGAGCGGGCTACTATTGGCCGACCATCCAAGGAGACTGCGGCGAGTACGTGAAGAAATGCGCCAAATGCCAAGAGTTCGGCCCCCTCCCTCATGCTAAACCAAAAATGCTACACAGCCTCATGTCCCCATGGTGCATTATGAGCAAAGTCAAGATCAATTGGATCCATATCATCAAGGAACACATGCAGAAATCTATGAGGTTAAGTGACTATCATTATCTTGATGCCATCTTGATTTTTAAATTCATAAAGTATTTTGAAGTAGATCTTGAAGAAGATACATCTTAATTGGTGAAATCAACACAAGAAGTGAACAATGGTTTACTAAGCAAGATGTGTTTTACCAAGATTGGTGGAAGATGGGCAAGCAAGGATGGTGAACATGGTGGTTCATCAAGTGGTGCACATGGTGAACATGACGAAGAATATCAAGAAGTTGATGAAGGGGTTGATGATGATGCTCAAGATGAAGACCAACCTGCTGCTGACATAGGTGCTGGAACAAGTGATGGAAATCAAGGAAATAGAATTCTCTCAATGTCTTCTTTTGAGAGATTCATGGTCAATAGGTTGGACAACATTGCTGAAAATCAAAGGAATATTCATGAGCTTTGTGCTACAAACTTCTAGAACTTTGACAACAAATTTCAAAGCATGGATACACATTTTCAGACCCTTTATGAACAGGTTGAAACTGTTCAAAACCAACTTTCTGAGCTACAGTATCGAAAAGAAGATTGAAGCCAAGTTTTGTTATTTTTTCTATGCTTCTATTGCTTTATTTTGAACTATTTTGTTTTTCACTCTTCTTAATTCTATTTGTGAAGAAAAATAGGGGGAGAATATGGTTTATGTGTTGTCTTAAAAACCACTATAACCTGCTATAACTTTGTTTTAAGGTTTGGTTTGGTGCTGCAGTTTTGGTGTGTTTTGGCATAGATTTTGGCTGGTTTTTCTGCTTTTGTGTTTATGCATCATCTAGTTGTTGTGTAATCATAACCTGCTATTAGAGATGCTCTGGATTGCATAGTTTTTGGTTTTGCAGGTGTTATTTCAGATTCAATCAAGATCAACACAAGCAACCGAGGATTTGTCTTCATCAAATAGGGGAAGATTGTTGATCAAAAGTGATCAAGTGCTTTGAAGAATCCAAATCCAAGATGTTTGACAAAAGGTTGGTATTGTTGTTGTGTTTGGGTGGGATCTGGGTAGAATAAAGTTTGATCCATTCCATTGTTGAATCTAAAACTAATGTGAATTAAAACCTTTTTAAAACCCTTGTTGTGTGTTCTGAGGTGTTCAAGATCAATACTCTTGGTGTGATTTCCCAAAGGTAGTGTGTTTCTTGAGGGGTTCAAGGTCACTACTTTGGTGTGTTGTGTTTTTGTAATTTGGTTTGATTGCATAGTGGTTTACCCAGTGGTTTCTGGGGACTGGATGTAGCTCTTGGTTTCTGTGTGCCAAACTGTTTGTGTGATTCTCTCTTACCCTTAACTCCTTTAAATTCTGTTTTAAGCTGTTTGATATTTCAACTGATATAAACAACCGATTGTTTCGAAGAAACAATCGATTGTTTTTCTGTTGTTTTGCTGTATAATTGTTGATGTTCTAAGCTAACTTGATTCTTGTTCTAGATTTATACACGGAATTTCATTAAACCTTCAAAAGCTTTCGAAAATTCTTTAAAAACTATTCAACCCCCTCTTGTTTAAAGGTCATATATTCTAACACAACGGTCGAGCTGAGGCTGCAAATAAGTTCATTCTGAACGAGTTGAAGAATTGCCTCGACAAAGCGAAAGGTCGATGGACAGAGGTCTTATGGGCATACAGATGCACCCCTCAGACAACCACACAAGAAACGTTATACAACCTAACGTCTAGGACCGATGTAATGATCCCAGTCGAGGTGGGCGAGCTCACCATCCGAAGGCAAATGTTCGACCTTACCTTAAATGAGGAAAGCCTAGCGGTTAACCTCGATTTGGTAAGCGAGCTTCGTAAAAGCAAGATCCAAGAGACCGCATGCAAGCTTCGAGCGTCAAGGCGTTACAACACCAAGGTCCGATCAAGGAGCTTTCAAAAGAGAGACCTCATCTGGAGGATGCGAAGCGACGCAAGAAGAAACGAAGGAAAGTTCTCGTCCAACTTGGAGGGACCATTTCGAGTCCGAGAAATCGCAATGGGGGATGCTTATAATCTAGAATGGCTTTCAGGCAAAATTGTACGAAGGATGTGGAATGTCACGCACCTCAATTTTTATTACAACTAAAGAAATAAAGTTTACGTCCTCTTTCTCGCCCAGCCACGTCGGTCAGGGAGGTTATAAAGAGACGATTTTGTTCAATGTGTCCTGCTCGCATCTCTCGGTTCGATTTGGATGTAGCCCTAACTAGCATACCCTGGCGACACTACTCAACTTGGTTTGGTCTAGACGTAGCCCTAACTGGCATACCCTGCCAATACCTCACATTCGGTTCGATTTGGAGGTAGCCTTAACCGGCATACCCTACCAACACCGTTCAACTTGGATTGGTCTAAGCGTACCCCTAATCGGCATACCCTATCAATACCTCACATTCGATTCAGTTTGGGCGTAGCCTTAACCGGCATACCCTGCTGACACCGTTCAACTTGGATTGGTCTGGACGTAGCCTTAACTGGCATACCTTGCCAATACCTCACACTCGGTTCGGTCTGGACGTAGCCTTAACTAGCATACCCTGCCGAAATCACTTAACCTGGTTCAGGCTGGACACGGCCTTAATCGGCATACCCTGCTAAGATCGCTTAACTTAGCTCGGTCGGGATGAAGCCCTAACAGGCATACCTTGCCGACACTAAGTAAATTCAATTTCTCGTTAATTACAAACCAAAAAGAATTACAAAAGCAAATATCGACCACTGATGTTTTGAATTCAAAGACTTTTATAGCCGACTGATGTTTTAACTTGCAAAATTTTCAATTGAGAAAACGACTAATGCATTAATTAAAAGAAGGGGGAGGCCACACCTCAACCTCAGGGGGAGAGAATAACAAAAAAAGACCATAACCCGGCCAAGAGTTCAAAAAGAAAAAGCCTAGAGGCCTAAGAACCTTCATCCTTGGCAGAGGTAACAGTCTCCTCGGCAGCAGCCTTCAAGGATTCCACCTCCCCACAAGGCAGCATCCGGCCGTCATACACATCCATCTCAGCGTCAAAGCTACCAGATGGAGGAGGATCGCCATAGAGAAGGTGGGACTATCGAACAACCTGATCAAAACTTTGGCCTAACATGACCAAAGTTTCGTCTATGTTTTTGTCAAGCACTGCCTTAATCGATGCCTTTAACGCCTGCAGATCTTGATTCTCAGCCTCCAACAAAGAGACTCGGCTAGCATACCTTTCCAAGGTTTCCTTCAGCTTTCTGTTCTTAGTCATCGTCTCCTGGTTCTTCTTCTCCAACTCGGCCGCCCGGGCCTCAGCAAACTCGCGGTCAACCTCTGACCAAACGAGCTTTTCCCCATAAGACGAGTTGGCCTCATTGGCCTGCCTCAGATTATGGTGAGCCTCAACCAACTCGTGTTTCAGTCATACAACCTCCTCCTTATGCCGAACATGGGCATCAGCACCAAGCAGGTCAAGACAAGGCCACGACAAAATAGTTCCAAGCCATTGTTCAGGTCCTCCTCTGGAATGGTTTTCACCATGGCATGTGAAGAAGAACCAATGCCTACCTTCACCCCTTTGGAGAAGCGTACATCAGCCTCAAACAAGGTCCTAGGTGACTTAGGCGCTTCAACAACGACTCTGCTGGCGGCCCTCGACAATAACGATCTCAATAGGACGACCGAAATTATCAATCGGTGGCGAGTCCACCAGGATAGGAGACGGTAATGGCGGAGGAGGTGTCGGCAAGGATCCCAGGGATTGAAGAGTGGTTGCAATATCCCCCCCCCCCCTCCCGCTGCCTTTTCTTGCCTTTAGCAAGAGGGACCGAAGAACCCGCATCAGCAGATGCATGAATGCCCCCGGCCGCTATATCTATGATCGAGTGACCCTTACCCCATTCGAGAGCCTTCGCGCCAAAAACATTCACTAAATTCTTCGCCTGAGACACCTCTCGGCTTATGGTTTCTGCAAAAATCAAACAATACAAGTTAAAATCACCAAAAGCAAATAGAAAATATCTAAACCGACTGAGAGTAAGCAAGTTATCGTACCCTCGGAGACCTCCTAGCGTTGTGGCGACATGTAAATAGCCACCAACTTCCGCGTTGGAAGTTTACGAGGGAGCCCATCAAAAAGAGAATAAATCTCTTCTTCCTCGACACTCGGGGGCGGACGAGGCCATTCCTTAAACTCGGTCGGCTTACTGGTCCAAGATAAGGGGAACTTGGACCGACCGGCTTCATCAAAAAAGTAATCCGCTTCCTCGGGGCGAATGAAAACCTTAAGAAATTTCTCTTCAAAATTCTTATAAGAAGTGGAAAAGGAGCCAAGGAGCACGTTGCCCGAACAACCAACCAACGAATGCCACAAAGCCAACTGGTCGGGTGAGAAGTGTAGTAACTAAGAAAAGTCGAAGGACTAGGAGAAAGACAAAATACATCACAGATAAGGCGGGAGGCCTGGATAGACGCCCAGGTGTTGGGATGAAGTTGCGTAGGGGCCATGTTGAGTGCCCAAAGGACACCCACCGTGAAGTTATCGAAAGGAAGAGAAACATGCAAGTCCAAAAACAAGCAAGCATACATGTAAAAGAAAGGACGCTCGGTAGTTGACCGAGCTGAGCAAACCACATCGGTCGGCTCACAAGGTTCGATGCTTATCACGTCCAGACTCACGTCCGGCTTCAAAACACAGACCTGGTCCAAAAAACTAGCAACCACATCCCTCTTCACAAACGAGCAGGTGATCCGGGTCACCTTCGGATCCACCCTGTCAAACCCATGAGGAGATGACTGCTCGGAATCACCCGACCGATCAGAAGCACCAATCGGGTCATCCTCTCTCACCACTCCCACATGGGGCAACGTTTGAATTGCCCCAACCGACAGAGTTTCGGTCGTGGAAGAATCGGACGATGATGAAGAAGAAGAAGACTAAGACGAAGAAGGAAGAGATGGAAGAGGAGAAGCGGGACCCGAAGAAGAAGAAGTGGGACGAGACAAAGAAGACATAACTAACCTCTTTAAAAGCTAAAAGGACGAGTAAAGATACAAGGATCGTTCGGCGAGACACTAAATCACTCGGCTATCGGAGCAAATACGCACAAAGAAACAGTGCCTCAACACTATGAAGGCCCCTATTTATACCCTTAAGGGTCTTGGAATACGAAACGCCCCAATCACCTCAACCGTTAGATCTCCTAAGATCCAACGATCCTAAAGATACCAAAAATTGGAGTAAAAAAACCCTTCATTAATGAGGGTCATATCAGGTGCAGAGGCGCCACCAAAACATCACATCGAAGAGCCCATTCGTTACATCAGATCCCGATATATCCCAACTGCCGTCACAAGCACCCAATCCACCGATCGGCCAAGAAGACTTCTCGGGTTAAATACCCTCGAGCATGGGGGGCAAGTGTACTGGTATGGACCGAACGCTCAAGTACCTTGACTCGGTCTCTTTGACCGAGCCGAACAAGGCTGGCACGTCCATGCAGGCCGACTGACTCACTTAAACCATTAACGCTCAAATCAAGGTCAGTAAAGTTAAACTACCATTAAGAACTAGGTAATATTTCTCTAAGTGCGATCCACTCCACTAATCCGGCCGAATAAGGTAAGTTCATTAAAATAATATTAATAACACATATCCCAAGAACAAGGTACGTCTTATCACTATACACCTCGAGTGTCAAATCCCTTTTTTACTGACTTGAGCGTCGGAGTGCCTTTTGCAAGTACCCTCATTTGGATTCACCTGAGATAGAGCGACCGAGACCTGAGGGTGCAGCATCAAGACGAGAAGAACTGCAGTGAAGCTCTAATAATCTGCCCGAAGGAAGGAAGGAGACAAAGTCATTCAATAGTTCTCTAGGTCTTATCTCCCTAGCATAAACATCTACACTTAAACACTAAAAAAAAAATTATATCTTCCAGCTTCTATATTTTGGGTTTAACTATCAGTATTTTATTTTAACTTCACAATTAGTTTAAATTAGCAGCATTTACAAAGTAAATATAATTCCCTTTCTGCGTAAAACTCAAACTTAAATCTTACTTGCTTCTAAAAACAATTGTCTTCTGAGAAATCAAACTATATTATCTGAATAAACTACTTTTAATTACCAAAATAAATAAATACTGTTTATATTGACACCATAAAATTAACTACTTAGCCATATTTTTATAGTTTCTTGAGATGAGACCACTAAAAAGTATAATTAAAAAATTCAGTTAAAAAAAAGTAACTGAAATTTTCAATATACTCGTTACATTTTTTTTAACTTTTATGTATTCTTGATATTATTATTTGCTTTGTTGCTCGTGACTGTGAGGCCATCGTCGCAGTTTGAAATCCTTCCTACGTCCTTTTCTGCACTGCTTTTTGGTAATGTTTTTCTGTTTATTTCCCGGGGAAACCTATCTCTAATTTTCTGAAAAGAAAAACTCATGTACACAGTACCCTCTTGTTATTTCTAGCTTCCATTTCTAATCCTCTATTCTCTCGCAATAACCAGATAAGAAACGGTTTAGTTTAAGTTCAATTTAACCAAAATTTCACTAACTTTGATGAAAAAGTGAGTTTTTTTCTCTGCTTTTTCAGTGGAGTGTGCATATTGAATAATTGAATTTGCATATTATGGTTTTGAAATTGCATAATTTCCCCTCGTGTAATTTCATTAATGCAGGAACATTCTTCTCTGGAGGAAAGGGTGAATTTGAGTTTCTATTTTTCCTTTTAGGGAGAGGAATAATTTTTTTGCTTCCCGCACAAAATGGTGCAAAGTGTGTCATTGAGTACTCTAGCTACTTGTGGAAAGAGCAGATTATGTGGATCATCCCCATATTGGATGGCACCCTTTGAGCCATCAAAAAGATCCCAAATTACCTCTGCTTCCGGCAGACACTTGGTTTGGAACCATTCTGTGCAAAGCTTTTTCTTGATTGGGTACCCTTATGTTTCAAGGCACAGTGGTTTTAAGGCTGAAGCAGCATGGATGTTTAGAGGGGGAGAACAAGGGTTGGATTCAAGTTCAGAGCACAGTGAGAGTGCTAATGAGGATATCTTGATGTTCTTCTTTCAGCTAGACTTGGCCACAAGAGTACAGGTCCGGCTGCTTTTATTCCTCCCTAAGAAGTTAAGTAGGGTAGGGGTTATTTCAATTTCATGGAACAGTTTTTAATGCTTCATTTGTTTGGAACTTTGAATTTCAGTATGCTTTAAATATGGAGCAGTATGACACTGCACAGCAACTGAGAAACAAACTTACTGAGGTTAGATAAATTGCCACTTATCCTATCCTATATGGATATACGAGTTTGGTTGATTGTGTAGGCTTAATTGAGGTTGAATTTACACTTTTCAGTTTCTGTCAGTGATTTTATTTTCTGTCGTTTTTTTTTTCACCCTTCATAGGAATCTAGTCCCTCTATAGCTTGCAGCAATAACATGTTCATCAGTTTATCTTTGTCTATATACAAGTCTTCAAGAGATCTAAATTTTGTGGAATTGGAGCATTGAATGACTTGCAGCTTGTTTGGATGTTTTTGGAAGGTTGAAGAAGAGGTAATCAAGCAACAACAGTCAAAAAGGGGATTATCTTCAAAAAGTGAAGCTCAAGATAAAGGTCTAAGTATTATACGTCTTCGGTGAGTTTTCTTCTTCTTTTGTGTCAAGCTAATTTCTTCATCATGATAAATTGCCTTTTTTCCCCTTCCACTTATCTGTGGGTCAACTTGAATACTGACAGTGATTTTTGTTTCCTTGCAGTTCAGACCTTCAGAATGCTGTTGAGAATGAGAATTATGCTTTGGCTGCTGAATTACGGGATGAAATTTCCAAACTTGAAGCAGAGTCTCTAGCTGCATCAGCTAAAGCTTTGGCTCATGAAAATGCACAATATGCATTTCGCTTGGGTCAAAAAGTGAGACATAAAAAATTTGGTAAGTGGTTGAAATACCTTTCATTTAGTACAGAAAACTATTATTAATTTTCAAGTATGCAAGATGATCTGACAATGAAAATGATGCTTCTTAGTTGTAATCTGAAGCTTTGCAATAGATAAAGTAATAATTATGTTGCAATAATTGCCATTCCCAGCATCGGGTCAGGAACTAAAATATTGATGATGCAGGAAAAAATAACTTCATTGACACCTTGTAAATCTTTCATATGGATCATTGATGTACACAATCATAAGTTGGATATTGACGATTTCCATTCCGCTTCCTACATTTTGATTGCTCAAAATACGTTGCAGGCTATAGAGCTGTGGTCTGTGGAATGGATCCAGTATGCAGTGAATCAAGTTCATGGATGGACAATGCACAAGTTAAGAAGTTGTCTCGTGGTTCCACTCAACCATTTTATCAGGTTTGATTAACTTCATAGAAATTGCATTTGCAAGAATTATCACGAGAGAAAGAAAATAAAAGAATTCATTGAATCAAAATATCTATTTACAGATGAGAGAGCACTACATATAATAGTATTACGAAAGTGGACTTTAAGCCTAACTCAACCCCATAAAACCGGCTCATAGGGTTGAGGTTTGCACCCACTTATATACAATGAAAGGCTCTAATATCTAGTCGACGTGGGATCTCCAACACACCCCCCTCACGCCGAGACTGCCAACTCGTGCGTGGGACTATATATTTTGGGTGGTCCGATAGCGGCCCGATAGCGGGTGGCACGATAGGCCCAACACAAACACTCG
>Ga0123342_1007204_pt1 | contig 14856 bp, 12 predicted proteins | sample Turbeawhitnodule_FD_89960 | JGI IMG/M metagenome (GOLD analysis project Ga0123342, IMG submission 89960) | Root nodule microbial communities of legume samples collected from Mexico - Turtle bean Mexico white nodule | ecosystem: Host-associated > Plants > Roots > Nodule | place: Mexico: Nepantla...
GAAATGTTCAGAATGCTCAAGGGTGAGACAATTGCTGAAGTCCAGAAAAGATTCACGCACATCATCAATCATCTCATGAGCCTTGACAAGACCTTTGAAAAGGAAGAGCTAAACATCAAGATTTTGAAATGTCTTGATAGAGCTTGGCAACCTAAGGTAACTACAATATCTAAATCTAAAGATCTAACATCATTGAGTATGGATTTTTCATTGTTTCCAGAGATCGACATCAAGATCATCTTCACCCTATTATTGGGCTTAATCCATGACCTCACAACCCCCTAGCCTCAGATATAAGTCAATGAGGTTGATAAGTTTGAAGAAGAAATTGATTCCAAAACATATCCTAGAGATTAACCGAACCCATACCATTGGGCTCAGAGCATGACTTCACATCCCTCTGATAAGTGTCATAATTTAGTAATATTTCATATAAAAATGATAAGCACATATGAATTTTAATTGATAAAATAGTAATAATTCAACCTCTAATTTAGGAATTTGAACCATTTTACATATTTTTGGATTATAATATGAATGTGAACAATTTTTTCCCAAATTTAGATTAATTTCATATTTTATAGGAAAATTGAGATAAAATGGCTAAAGAAGAATGGACAAGTTAAAGACAAGATAAAAAGACAAAGTTGGAACATTGGAAACACACCCAAACCCATTCAAGCAAGATCACTTTAGAAGAACTCGCCCAATGCTCTCTTAAGAAAGTTCACTCCAGTGAAGTTGAGTTTTTTCTTATTAAACTCTTATAAGCAAGTAATATTTCGCTTAATGACAAGTGTCAAATTTTAGTAATATTTCATATTAAAATATAGACACTTATGAGTATTAATTGCTAAAATAGGTATACAATAACCTCTAATGTACGAATTTATACATTTTTACATATTTTGTGTTTTTTATTTGAATAAGAACAATTTATTCCCAAATGTTGTGCTAATTTCATAACTTTAGGGGAGAATAGAGATGATTGGGCAAAAGGAGAATAACATAAGCTATAAAGGGAAAGTTGGAAGGCCCTGGCACGCACCAAGCTCACACAAGCCCACCTCATTATCTAGGCATCTCGTTCAAGCGAGCTCATTCTTGCTTGAGCGAGCTCATTCTCGCTTGAGCGAGATTTGCTCTATCAACGTTGGGTGTTTCGACATTTTAGTCACTCGAGCAAGAATTCACTTAACTCAAGTCATATAGGTTAAATAGGAGGCTTTAAGCATAAACCTAGGTGTGCAAGATTGAGAGGAAAACACCATTGAGTGAATTGTAATGCGGTTGGGAGGATAATGCTAAACATATTTGAATGCTAGGAATACATTTGAAATGTTAATTGCTTTATAACATTTGTTCATAATGATATGGAATTTTTTATAAATATCCAAGGAATCGATATTTAGGAGACCATCTTAATAATTTTGTATGCTAGGAATCGATATGAATGATTTTTATATGTGCATCGATGTCAATCAAGATGGAATGTTATATGTTTTTATTCATTAAAAAATACACACAAGTCAAAAGGATGATCTCCAATTCCAATTTCCCAATTGACTCATCCAAATTATTTACTTTGCTTTTATTTAATTTCTTACAAATTCATGATACAAACAACCTTTCCAACAAACTTTTACACATTTTTACATTTAGTGAATATTATACTTGAGATTTTAGAATTGTTCCTTGTGGATTTGATATTCGTCCTTAGGGACAATTTATTACTTCTGACTCGGTACACTTACCGTAAAATATTCATCAAGTTTTTTACGTCGGGTGCTAAGGAACAATTTTATTTCTAGTGTACGAATTCCTAAATATTGTGAATATTTTAATTTTTTTATTGTTTTATATTTTTTATTTTCTTATTATATTTTTAGATTTTTAGATTTGTTTTAAATTTTGTAATCTCATTACAACTACTTACTCCTTGTGTTAATTCTTGAGTGAATTGTCTTATATGATATTAAGAGGAAAGGTTTCCGAAGACCAATTGTAATTTGAATCAAAGATTGAAAATGCAACTAAGAAGAATAGGTTGAAAACGAGAAAAAAAAACAAGGAGAAATTAGAAAAGAATCTTCAACCACTTCTATCCTTCATATTGAAATTTTTCAGGAAGAGAGCAATATGGTTGAAGAGCAACCACCACAGTCTAAAAGAACACTTGAAGATTAAATGGCGTGTCTGTGTCAGAGACACGTATTGGACATCGACATTCGTACGACACGTATCGGTGAAGTGTCCAATTCAGAAAATATTTGTTTTGATTTCTGACAATTCTAGCACGGTTCTAACACAATTTAAAAAAAAGAGAAATACATTAATTTTCTAAAAACTCAAACTTATTATATACATTTTTATTATGATTATAAAAATAAGGAACAGATCCTTTTGAACCAGACATGAAAAACATCTTTCTACTCCAACAAAAATCTAAAACATACTTGTGCACATAAATCTTTATTGTCAATTTATATAATATATAGATTTGTGTCCTCATGTCCTACATTTTAGAGATTATACGTATCTCCATATTCGTGTCTGTGTCTTATCATTGTCCGTGTCAATGTCTGTGCTACATATCCTACTACCACTAAGGCCTTGGAGATGAAACCTGCATTCCTCAGTCTGATCAGTACCCATTAATTTACAGTAATGAACCATGAGGATCCATATTCACATTTGTCTACATTCTATGAATTCATGGGCACAATGGGCTTTCAATCATGTGATATTGAATCTTTTTTATCTGGGTTTGTTTCCTTTCTCTTTAGTAGGAAAAGTTAAGAAATGACTAAAATCACATCCAAATCAAAGTTTCACCAATGGGAAAGATGTAGTGGAAAAAAATTTACAAACGTTTTTTCCATTATCCGACTATATCAAAGCAAAGTCTAATATTTCTATGTTCAGACAAGGATCAAATGAAGCCTTCTATGAAACATGGGAGACATTCAAAGTGAAGCTGAGAAAATACCTAAATCATGGGTTTAAAGATATTGCAAAATTGAATATCTTTCATAATGGCCTCAGATCTAATACCAAAATGCTTCTAGACGTTGCAATTGGTGACACGATGATGGTTGTTGATGTAGAACAGGTGACAAAAATTATTGATGCATTAAGCCTAACATGATAAACAAGGTGCCTAGAAGAAAGAGTTGTTAGAGCTAAATATTTCATATGCAATTCTGGCTCAGAATAAAATTTCGACAGAGCAGCTTGAGGCATTAACTGCACAAAGGTCTAAATTGCCACAACAATTACAAGTTGTGAAGTCTTCTCAGAGTCAAACTCAACCAATACAGTGTGATTTTTGTGGAGGTGATGATCCCAATGATCATTGTTCTTATCAAAATAATTCATCTGAAGGGGAAGTAAATTATATGAGTAACCAGGGAAGGCAAGGTGGTTTCTCCAACAATAAAAATTATCCTGAAGGTTGAAGAAGCCATCAGAATCAAAATTTTAGGTGGAAACAAGATGTTGGTCCATCTAGCAAGCAAGGCCCCTTTTAACAACAACAACCACCACTATATCCTTCAGTTCAAGAAAGACTAAGCAAATTAAGGAAACCTTGGAAAATTTTATGCAAGCGTCTCTGGCTAATCAAAAGAATAATGAAGCAGTAATCAGAAATTTAGAAATGCAGATGAGACAAATTACTAAACAGTTGACAGAGTGGTTAGTTTTCAGCTAACACACGAACCAACCCAAGGAACACTGCACTGTAATTACCACTAAAAGTGGTACAGTATTAGGAAAAGGGAGTGGTATAATTTAGTTGTTGAGGAAGTAAGAAAAGATGAGACTGAGGATGAGAAAAGTAAGATTGAAGAAGAGAAGAATAAGATTGAGGAGGAAAAAAAAAAAATAAATAAAAAGAAAAAAAGTGAAAACAAAGAGAGGGATGTTCTCTTAAGAGATTTACCATATCCTCATGCTTCTTCAAACAAAGATAAAGAGGGGAAATTTGCTAAAATTAAACAATTTTTTGATAATTTGCATTTTAATATTCCTTTTTCAGAGGCTTTGGAGAAAATCCAACTTATCAAAAATTTATGAAGGAGTTGCTAACAAAATAGATAAGCTTATTTGATGAAAATAATATAGAGTTGGAGGCTAATTGCAGTGTTAGTATTCAGAAAAACTTGCCTCTAAAATCCAAAGACCTAGAAAGTTTTACTATTCCAGTAGCTATAGGTGCTTTCTCTGAGGGCAAGTATAAATTTAATGTCTTTGGCTATGCTGAAGAAAATAACTGATTTGGAGATTAAACCACTACAATTAGCTAATAGACAAATCAAGTATCTATATGTTGTGTTTGAAGATGTTCTTGTAAAGTTGGATAAATTCATATTTCTTGTGGATTTTGTTGTGATGGATGTAGAAGAAGACAAAGAGGCTCCTCTGATATTTGACAGACCTTTCATGAAAAATACTAGAATTATTATTGATGTTGATGAGGAAAAGCTTAAAGTGAAAACTCAAGATGATAAGTTAACTTTTAATGTTTCTGATGGTTTGAAACATTCTAATGGACGAAAAGATTGCTTACAGATAGATGCATCAAAGAAAGTCTTTCCTGAAACCAAAGAGCAGTTGGACCTTTCAAATGTATTAGAGAAAGTTATACATCATTGTAACTCAAAAGCAAATGAAAAGAAGAAAGAGCTTGTACCAGAATATATAGAAAAAGCAACCCAATAATAAAGAGTCATCTACATCAGGTACAAAAGAGGAAGACAAAGTTTAGCAGGATGCAATTATAGTGGAGGATGAATTTAGACTCGGTCAACCAATAATGTTTAGAAGTGCTAAGCTAAAATTTCAACCAAGAAGGTTGAAGACAAAATGGTCAAGTTTATGGGTTATCAAATAAATCAGGACTCATGAAACTATTTAACTTGAAAGCCCATACTCTAGAAGAACTAAAGTTTCAACCAGGAAATTGTTACAACAAAGAGTTCAACCACCTTGATAAAAAAAAAAAGAATCATCAAGTTATATGACATTAAACAAAATGCTAACTAGGAGGCAACTATTATAACTTTTATTCATTTATTTTTTATTTATTTATTTTAATTTTAAGTTTTTGTGCAGGGAAACTCGCTTAGGTGAGTTATAGTTTGCTTTGGCGAGTTAAGTGTTTAAAATCGGGTCTTCTCTAGAGCAATCTTGCCCAAGTGAGACAAGTTTTGCTTAGACGAGATATCACTTATACGCATGCCATGTCAGCCTCGCTCGAGCGAGAATAACACGCTCAAGCGAGTTTCAGTGACAATCTTTTTAAAAACACACAAAGGAGCATTTTTTCGAAATTCAAAAGCCCTTTGTGTTTTCTAAATCCTAAAGTGCGATTTTTTTTTTCTCTCTGCCCATTGCTAAATCTTAAGTTTGATCTCTCTCAAATTCACAATTTCTTGCTTAAACTGTGCCATGTAAGTGTTCTTACTTCTACTCTATGCTTTAATTCCTTTTTTTTAACTATTATTTATTGATTTTGATTACATTTTTTGGTAGTTTGGGGGTTTTAGGGTTTATAATGATTATCCAAAATTCATGGTAAATTTTGATATTACAGTGTGTGGTGAATGATATTTGAAGGATGTTGATAATTTTGAATGGTTAGTTAGGTTCTATTTACTCATTAAATTCATTTTTAGGAATGCCCATAGAGTGTTTGATAAAATGCCCATAGAGTGTTTGATAAAATGCTTATAGAAAAGTTTTTAGTGAAAATTATTTGAATCCTAGGTATTTTTACAATAACATTATGAAAGTTGAAATTAAATGAAAAATTTTGTGATTATTGATATGTTTGAAAGAATGTTATAGCTATAGTGTTGTAGAAAAGAATGAGTCGTCCAAAGAGCACCGCGACACAAACTACAAAATGAAAAAGAGTTGGAATTTTCCAATTCTCTTGAACCTCCAGCAAGGAATAGGTTCAATAACAAGGAAAAGCAACCAAGATATGAAGAAATTAGGAATGATGAAAGAAATTAGGAATTAGGCATTCATCATGGAAATAAGAGGGAACTGCAACCTGAACAATATGATATATTTTTAAATGTGTTATAGATAATAAATTGGATGAGACTAGTAGAACCATTGAGTAAATATAATCCATAGGTAGTTTATGAATTTTATTACCAAGTTAATTTTAATATTAAATAAATAATTTATACAATAATTATGTTAAACATATTATTTGAGGATAATTTTCAGTTTTTCAAGATGTACTAGGCTTATAGGAGTTGGTTATACTCTGGGAGTACCAAATGATGTATAGAGATAGTATACTGATCCAGACTGTAAAGTTTTTTTGCTTTCATAGAGTCGAGTTATGTTATGTGCGTTAATAAGGAAAAAAAATTATCTTTATTGGATGATCCTGTTGGTGCGAAATGTTCTCTGCTTTAGAGGATTCAGTCCTGTGATACCATGAGAGCACCCGATCTAAAGGGAGAGAGTAGAGACTAAACTAATATAATATCATATATATATGTATATATATATATATATATTAAATTATTTTTTTATCTCACGAGTTTTCTCATACATTTTAGTGCGTGGAGAGTACAAAAATTTCATTGTGAATGAACATCCAAGAAATAAGACAAGGGAGCAAGTAGCAACAGCCAAAAATCTTAATTGACCATTTCCTTAACAATTTACCATTTTTATGAGTCCGTGACTGATGATAGAGATTGATTTGGCCCTAGTACTTGTTTGCATATCATGTGTGTTCACAAAAGGTAGATATTTGTGGTTTATTTGGAACCAAATTTAATCCACAAAATTTCCTACATTTTCATTTCATATTTGTCTTTAAAAAGTATACAAAAAAATATTAATTATGCAAGTTATAACAATAAAATAAGTACCTTAACAACCATTATACCAAGAGTTGAAATGTAATTAAAGGCTTAATTAAGTATTTAGTTGGACATGTTCGTTTAATACTTTTTTTTCTAAAGTGACAAATATTTTGAAATAAACTACAAGATTGGAAAATGTTCATATAACAATATAAGATTTATTAGTTTATATAAGTTAATTAGTTAGTAAATGATGTGTAGGTATTTTTCATATTCGAACAGCCTAAACTGTTACTTAATTTTTTGCAGCAACAATTGTTTACATTATTAGATTGAAGCACAGCCATGTATAGTCGAATTCCAACCACATTAATTAATTTAGGCTTTTGTTATGTCTTTTAAATTATTTGTTAAAATTAAAATTATTTACAAGTTGAAATAAAATTTACAGTACTGTATTAAATTTTCATAATTTTAAATATTTTCAAAATTTAAAATATGGGCAGTTTCATTTGACGTTTTAATTGACGCGAGGCTATATCAATTTCAGTTTACACACGTAAAGTTTATAGTCAAAATACGAAATTAAAAATTAATCTTTGCATATATTCATTGAATTTGAAAATCTTTCTTACATTTATTGTTATAAACTAATGATCTATTAATTGAATTTTTCATTTATTGTTGTAAATTAAGTTATATATATATATAATTTATTTATTAATCACAAAAAAGAAATTGTGAGACTCACAAGGTGGGAATCTCTCCTAAATAACTTCTTCTTTTTTTCAAAATGTTACAGGTCCATATTCAATAATATTTTCTAATTAAATTTAAATTTATCATAATTGTAAATTATATAATTATAAATTATATAAATTAATAATATAGATTTATTAGCACTAAGTATGTTTCAATTTCTTTTAGTAGAAAGATGTTTTTTATGACCACTTCAAAAAGATTTGTTCCTTAATTTTATAATTATTATAAAAATTTATACAATAAATTTGAATTTTTAGAAAATTAATGTATTTCTCTATTTTAAAATTATATTAAATCCATGTTAGAATTATCAAAAATCCAACAAATATTTTTTGAATTGAACATTTCACCAATACGTGTCGTACGGGTGTTGGTGTCCGATACGTGTGTCCGACACGGACACACCATTTAAGAGGAGTGTCCGAGCTTCATATAGAAGACTTCTTCATGCTAAAATAAAAAATAAAAACCAAATTTAAATGATACATTTTTATACAAAAACAATTTATTTTAAAATTCACTATTTTTATACATGGTTTTAAAAAAAAATTAAAATTTTACAAGAATAATTAGATTACTTTAAATAGAAACTTTTATGTTTTACTTAAAAAAAGTTTAAAATTTTTCGTATTATTACATTTATATTTATTTTTTATTTTTTATTCAATTAAATTTTGGTTAGGATTTACTTGATGGAGACCGAAACATTGTTGATGTCAATTAAGATTTTATTTTTTTTAATATTTAGAGGAATTTTTTTTATTCACATTGGCAACTATTTTTTTTTATTAATAATGAGAGGAATTCTTTTTATTCACGTTGATCATGCTAATTTTCGTTTGAGTGAGAGTTTTGTCGATCATTGTCGATATATTTTATAAATATAATTTTATTTTTATTAATGCTTATCATACTTATATTCATTATTGATGATGTTGGTAGTGATTATAATTTTTCCATCGACATTTATTCTTTAACAATAATTTGTTAAATCTTTTTAATATTAATTTAGAAAACTTTAAACCAATATTAATTATTATGATTTTTTTCCCATCAGCTAGCAAATTTTTCAGCCAACATCGAAGTTGAAAAAAAAATCATAACCAACAAGAAATAACATTAATTAATATTGACATAAATAACTTGGTCAACATTAACTAAAAACAATCTCAATTAATATGAATTGAAAAAAGGTTTTATTAATGTTGAGTTTCTTTTGGATAAATTTTGACTGAAAAATAAAATCAACTAAGATTAACTATAAGAATCATCATTAACAAATTTCTCATCCTTGACTTTGATTTTAAATAAGAAAACTTAAAAACCTTCATAAGAAAATAACCTCTTCACAATAGATTCTTCGCTTATTTTTAACTACTCATTCATACATTCAAATTAGAATCACAATAAATTAATGAAAAAAAATCATTAATGATTGTCTCCAAAGTTAAGCTAAAAGAATAAGGTTATCCTTTGTCTTTAAAAAAAATTTAGACAAAAATTCATCAAAATCAAGACAAACTTCGAGATTAAAAAGTATTCATAGTTTATATCTATTAGGAAAATTTTCACATTGATAGCAATTCATTCCTTCTAGAATAATGAATTTGTTATTCACCACCTAGACAAATCTTGTTAACTAAAATATGCCTGTTTCTCATCAATATACAATGAAAATAAGTGTCTTTCACTCTTTTAATACCTGCATTAATCTCCTTTCTAGTGACACATAATATATTGTTTTCAATAAAATTATGTAATGTTTTTTGAAAGTAAAGGTAATTTCATAAAATTATATAAAGACTTATATAATTTCATAAAATCTCAAAATTATTAATGTAATTCACTTTATTATCATTATTTTCTCTTCTATCCATTTACAACACCAATTCTTTGATTCTTTGTTATTGGATAATCCTTAAGATCTTAGATGACCATTGTTTTTTCTTTGATATTTCATGTCTAGCCAAACAACAAAAAGTATGAGATATTATTCTGCTGCATGGAATAAAAACAATTTAAAATTGTTATGACTTATTTTTTTTACTTAAAACAAAATTTAGATTCGTCTTTTGAATGCCCGTGATAGTTTAAGATCTTGTTTAGTGCCACTAATCAATAATGTTGATAAGGTCTTCAGTGAATCTATCTTATTTTGAAGTCTTTTTTGACTTAAACAATTTAATATCAGCTAGGACTTCATTTTTCTAAGCTTTAGTAGTGAAATGTTATTTTCAGCTTTTAGTACAATCTTATTTTCCTTAGTCAACTTTACTCTTTTTTTATCTTCACCGCCCTTGAAAATATGTCAATTTTCCTTATTCTTTTTCTTCCCATGTCTCATTTAAAAAGAGGATTAAAGTCATTCACATGAATTTCGCAGACTTCTTCAAGTATAACGAATTCAGGAGTGCGTATTTAGTCATTCAAAAGTAGTATTTTTTTATTTTTTTTTATAAAATCTAATCTATAATGTTCTTGACATCAACCAATTCTAAACTAAAATAATCCTAAATGACTATTATATTTACAAATATTAAAAGAGAGGAGTACTAATGATAATTTTAATTAGTTTTTGAATAAAAATATAAATTTAGGATGAATTTATATATTGTTAGTAATTAAATTAAATAACTTTTTTTGTTAATCATAGTGAAGTAATCGATTCTTATAAATAGAAAACAAAGTATAAAATATACACTACATTTATTATAAATAAGAGATAACATATTAACATCAATAATAATAAAATTTTTTGTATAATTAGGAGATAATTATTCCATAATTAAGTGCAAATTTCATTCTCTATTTATTAGAACAAATTTGATATCTTTGAATGATTTTATTTGTATAACTTTAATTACTGATTATTTCTTGTTTTCATTACCTATTAGTTTTTTTTTTCTTAATTAGGTTATAAAATCGTATATAAATGGAGACTGTAATCATATTTGTAAATGCATCTCAAAAATATATTTTTCATTTATTTCTTTTTTTAGGTGTTCTCATTGTTGCAATTATTTGTCTGAACAATCTTCATGACAACAATTATTTTTTTCTGAGAAGCCTTAATTGCTACAATTTTTTTTTTCTTTCTTCTCTTTTTTTCATTGACCACCACCTTGCACCATTGATTGTGACTCTGACTGCCACTTCCATTGACCGTCGTTGCTCCCAACCACCGAAAACTGCCACTAGCAGCCAAAAAAAAATTGGTGAACTTTTTTTTGTGTGAATATAAAGTGTTTGTTGAGTCTTTTCATTGTGATGTTTGTCAGTTTGTTAAACACCATCAGACAATCTTTCATCCCAATGGTAATAAAAGTTCTAAACATTTTGATCTTATTCATTCAGGAATGGGGACCTTCACCTATTCCTAATATCTCGGGTGAAAAATTGTTTGTTTTATTTATTGATGATTGTACTCAGGTTACCTGGATATTCCTCATGAAAGATAAGTCTGAAGTTTTTCACTTCTTAGTAAATTTTTACAAAATGATTCAAATACAATTTGAAAGTCCAATTAAGAGATTGCGTTCTGATAATGGAAGAGAATATGTGAACCAAAACCTTTCTAAGTTCCTTCAGAAAAATGTAGTTGTTCATGAATTAACTTGTGTGGAAAATCCTCAAAAAAAATGGGATTGTTGAAAGGAAAAATCGACATCTCCTTGATGTTACTAGAGCTTTACTTTTCCAAACGTCTGTTCTTAGATCTTACTGGGGGAAGGCAAATCTGACTGCCATTTATTTGATTTATATATTATCCTCTCAAGTTTTATAGGGTGTTACTCTTATTCAGCTTATGACCACATTCTATCCTTTTATTCCCATGTTGCATAGTCTTCAGAATCGTGTCTTTGGTTGTTCTGCTTTTGTCCATGTTCATAGTTCTTATCAGGGTAAGTTAGATCCTCGCATCATCAAAAGTGTCTTCATCGGTTATGCCCCCCAACAAAAAGGGGTACAAATGTTATCACCCTCAAAGTCGTATGTCTATGTTTCCAAGAATGTCATATTTCATGAAATAGATTCTTTCTTTCCTAGCTCTCAACTTCAGAGGGGGGAGTATTCAAGAAATTGAGGTTCTTGAGTTGTTATCTTTTCTTTTGTTGCAGGATTTCATTCTTAGGGAGGATGACAAAGACCCTGCACCAACATCATTACCAGAGAAGAATAATGAGGACAAATATTTTGAAAAATATTATCAACGAAGGCAACAAGAATTTGTCCTGGACGAACAACAACTTCAATTGTCCAAACCGGATGTAAGAACTCATACATGTAAGACTCTTGAGAACACCTTAAATACTGCTTTTGAACCTAACCTAAATGATTTATCTATTTTCTTGAGAAAAGAAAAAAGATCTTGTGCCAAATATCCTATATCCCAATTTGTGTTTATAGAAAAACTTTCTATGCAGCACCAAGTTTTCTTTCAACTATTGATTCTATCAGAATCCATACATCCATACAAGAAGCCTTAAAAGATGAGAATTGGATTTGAGCCATGAATAAAAAAAATGAGCGCATTAGAAAGGAATGAGACTTAGAAGGTTGTAGAGAGACCAAAAGATAAGAAGGCAATGGGTTGTAGGTATATACACAGTTAAGTATAAGTCTAATGGCAAACTAGATCGGTATAAAGCAAGGTTAGTTGCAAAAGGGTATACTCAAACCTATGGGATCGATTATGAGAAGGCTTTTGCTCTAGTGGCAAAAATGAATACAATCAAGATTATTCTTTCCCTGACAGCACACTTTGGTTGGGCGATACATCAATTTGATATTAAAAATGGCTTCTTGCATGGAAGCTTGGAGAAAGAAGTATACATGGAAATTCCACCTAGTTATGGTGCTATTGATGAAGGGAATAAGGTGTGTAGACTTAAAAAGGCCCTATATGGTTTTAAACAAACACCTCGTGCTTGGTTTGGAAGGCTTACTCAAGCTATGGTATCTTTGGGGTACCGGCAAAGCCAAGGTGACCATTCTCTGTTTATAAAACATTCTCAAAATGGTAAACTCACTTTACTTTTGGTCTATGTAGATATGATTATTACAAGTGATGATGAAATTGAAAAACAAACTTTGAGGGAGAGACTGACTACTCAATTTGAGATGAAGGATCTTGGGAAGCTGAAGTACTTCCTTGGGATAGAAGTTTAGACATGACATCTTTATTTCTCAAAGAAAATACATCATTTATCTCCTCAAAGAGACTGGTAAGTTGGGTTGCAAGACCATTGAAGTGCCAATAGAGCAAAATCATATGATTGAGAATGATGACGAAAATTCAAAGGTGGAGAAGACACAATATCAAATACTTGTGGGAAAAATCATTTATCTATCACACATTAGGCCAGACATAACTTATGCAGTTAGTTTGGTTAGCCAATTCATGCATGATCAAAGAGAAAGACACTTGCAAGCAGTAAATAGAATTATTCAAGCTTCTCACGGGAAATTATTGTTATTCAAAAAAAGGGAAAACTTATCCATGAAAATATATATTGATGTTGATTATGCAAGATCAATTGTTGAAAGGAGATCCACCACATGCTATTGCATGTTCCTGGGTGAAAATTTGGTGACATGGGGGAGCAAGAAACAAAATGTAGTTGCAAGATCAAGTGCATAAGCAAAATTTAAAGTCGTGGCTCAAGGGGTTTGTGAATTATTATGGATGAAGATCATACTCGATGATTTGAAAATAAAATATGAAGCTCCTATGAATTTGATGTGTGATAATAAGTCCGTCATCAGTATTGCACACAATGAACTTCAACATGACCGAATAAAACACATAGAGATGAACCGACTTTTCATTAAGGAGAAGTTGGATAATGGTCTTATAGCCACCAAATACATCCCTTCAAGACTCCAATTGACGGATATGTTTACTAAGGAACTTCCTACAAACAGTTCAAAGATCTTACGTGCAAGTTGGGAATGATAGATATGTTGTGGGAGTGTTGCATAATTATTTTATAAATAAGTGTAAATTTCATTCTATTTATTAGGACAATAATTTGATTTGATTGGTATATCTTTAATTACCTATTATTTATTGCTTTTATTACCTATTATTTCTTTTCTTAATTAGGTTATAAACCGACTATAAATTAAGACCGTAATCACATTTGTAAATACATCTAAAAAATATATTTCCACTATAATAATATTTAAAAATAAATTTAATTTTAGCACAATGAATAGATAGAAGATATTTTTTAACAAATCAATTAGAATTATATCATTCATCAACCCAAATTGTAAATCCCCCTTTTAAATAAGATTTTGAATTTAAATTTTATATTAAAAAGTCTAAGAATAAAGAATCCAATGTAAATATAAATGGCGTCAATAAAATATAGTAAATATAGTAACTTAAAGAATGAATTTAGACATATTCTACCCGTTTACACAGTAGGGAGAATAGAGTGGTAATATAACACCATAAACAGTAAATAAATCAACAAATTAATATAATAATATTTTAATTATATTTAATTTATTTTTTATTTTAAAATATTATTATATTATTATAATGTATTGTTAAGTTTATATATTTACTGTGATGTCAAATAAATATTTTCCAAGGAATAAGACTAAAATTACGGGAGTATAAAAAAAATTATGCCGTTAAATTGAAAATATTGTTTTACCATTAAACTCTTTTGAAACAACAATTCTGTAAGTCAAACAATTGTCAAAATAATTATTAAATTCGAACTTTGTTTTACAAATCAAAATTCCATACAATACATTTTTGTTTTCTAGTGTTTTTAAAATAAAAAAAATTATATATATATATATATATAATATACACATATTACTATTACATTTTAAATTTATTTTTCCTTTAATTTTAATATATAAAATATGAATATTAACTATTCTTTTATCCTGAGTTTTTCCTCCTCACTTCCAAATAAATGTAAATTTTATATTATTGATTTAGATGATGAGACACAATACTATATACAACAATATATAACAAGAGAACAGAGCATGCATGTTTTAGTCTTCCAATTTAAATTTTTTTACTATAAATGCAAATGAGAGGACAACATCAATAATCACAATGGTAAATATTATGAACAACAATAATTTATAATATATATTAATATATATATATATATATATATATATATATATATATATATATATACACATATACACACAACTCATTAAAGATTATTTTTGTTATTTTTATTATATATGTGTGTTTTTTTTTTGTTTTTTTTATTATAAA
>Ga0123342_1007206_pt1 | contig 14854 bp, 6 predicted proteins | sample Turbeawhitnodule_FD_89960 | JGI IMG/M metagenome (GOLD analysis project Ga0123342, IMG submission 89960) | Root nodule microbial communities of legume samples collected from Mexico - Turtle bean Mexico white nodule | ecosystem: Host-associated > Plants > Roots > Nodule | place: Mexico: Nepantla...
CATACTTAATGAGTCTTCCGGAAGACGAAGTGGGATTGAAATGAAATCCAATGATTATGATTGAAAATAGATCCATGTGTGGTCTATATGAATGATGGAATTGGTATTGAAATTTTACATGAATCATTTAAAGAAATTTTTATAAATTAGTAGTCTAAATTGGTTATATTTCCATGAATTATGTTATGGATTTTCTTTACACTAGTTTACCCTTGCTTTTCGTGTTGTGTTTGAACTGCGATGACTGTACTATGTACACGAGCAGATGACTATACAGGTGCAGGAGAGCCTTAAAAGTTTCAGAGTTTTATTTTAAGCTATGGATATGTAGATATTTGTATTTCTATAAATCCTAAGCATGTGTTAGGAATGTTTTGAAAAACTTCAAATTTATATAAAAATTGGTAAAACTTTTATTGTAATAGTTATACGTAAATTATGGGTGTTAGACATTTCTCTCCCAGTCCATCTCTTGAAACACTGTCTTCGGCAAAGCGTTTCACCTTCAAAACATTTCAAAGGTAAAAATACTATATATTTAATTAATGATAAAGACAAACATTGAATAAAAAGAAAATTAAAGGCTAGATATTAGTTAGAATATTGAAGTTGACACTAATTTTGGTAGTCCCAGCTGTAATTGACACTTATTTTCATGTTGTATTTATCTTAATTTTTTATAGAGGGATTATTGATTAGATGGTTAGGAAAGATATAAATAGTGATACGTGTTCTTATTATTTGTTGCTCTGCATCTGCCTTGCAAAATATCCAGCTTGAAAGTGCAATTGAATTAATTATTTCTATTCCAGAATCATCCATAATTTTTTTCCTGGATTTATTATATTTTTTGGTGCTTCCTACTTGGTTTATCTTATCTGGATATATTTATCATATATCAAACTCAATTTTTATAAAATTTAGATTTATGTTTTAATAGTATATCTCTCCCATTCAATATTTTGAATAAATTTAAAATAAACTAAATGTCATCTTAAAATTGTTTAGTTAAATCTAATTAAATATGGTAAAACTGATTTGTAATATTTTTCTAGTTTTTAAGTGATATCTTAAATTGGAGTGCTGCAGATAAAAATAAACATGATCGAAAGGATATTTTATTAAAATAATAATCAGATTGTATTAGAGGGGTTAGTCATAAAAGATTGTAAATATTTTATATTGTAATAATCCAAACCTAATTATCATAAATCAACTATTCCAACCACACAGGCACTTCGTATTTTGAGGGTGAAAACTGTGGTGCGGGGCAATCATATATGGGTGGGTAATAAATAACAAAAGAGTGTGCAAAAGAAAAAGAGAAAAGGAATAATACATAGCAAAAGGAAAAGAGAAAAAGTCTCTAAAGTGCTTTTGTTTATTAAATATATGCACAATTAAGCATTTATTATTTGTTCAATTAATTTATTTATTGGTTTCTCACCTAATTAAATGAATCACAAATTGTAATAATTTTATCACAATAATTCATGCACTTCATAATATTCTTAACCTTACAATGCTCTGTTGGAAAAGAATATAGCGTTATCAATCAGATTAGTTTATTACTGTTTAGCAAAAAAATTAGAATTACTGGCACGTGTGTATGTATATCGAATATGAGTTATGAACATTGTATATCTATGAGATTCCTTGAACCTAAGCTATCAACTTTTATTTATTTATTTATTATTATTATTATTTATACTTAACCAGTGCTTTGAATGTCTTCACTCAAAGAGCTTTTTGAGTGTATGATTCCATCTTACATAAATTAGAGGAATAATGGAAACTTGATAACCATTTTACTTCCTCGTAATAAACAACAATAAACAATAACTTTGTCGTTTGTATTTTTTTCTACGTAGGATGTATATGCTATATACACTTTCAACATACCATACACACAAACCTTAACATATTGTTATTGCTATTTTAATTACTTATATATTATATATCTAATTTTATTGATTTTATTTTTTAAATAGGATTTCTATATTGACATCACAAGTCAATGAAATGAAAGTAGTGATGATTTTTTTGTGTAAAATTATCCTTGAGAGTTGCCCATGAATCATTGATAAATTTAAATCTCGATTAAATTAATTAATATATTTTATATTGTAATTTGAATGCTACTAATTATGATTATCTTTTATATATTAGGTATTTGATTAAGGAAGTGTTTCTAATGAAGAAACAAATGATTAACATCAAGAATCATAATTGAAGAATGCTATTTAGTTTTCATTAGATGAGTTAGAACAAATGATAGTGTAATGTTTCACTAGTTTTAACATTTAAACGTTGTTTAGATTATTTTACCTTCGAAGTTGTAGAATTTATTATTTGTTTCTTTTATGAATGTTATATTCAATTATAAATATCAAAATTTTAAAATTTTCCCTTTTATCATTTTATATCACACATTAAAAATATGAATGAAATTAACGAGATGACTAGAAATATCAGACTTAAGTACATTAAAAAAATACAACCAATTAAAAAAATAACAAATGAAATTAACGAGGTAATGAAAATGCTGGAAGTGATTTAGGAGTTCAGAAATTGTTGAAAATAATCGGAGTTTGAAAGCCGTCGGAAATATTAGAAGTTTGGAAAATTGCTATAAATAGATGGGGTTTCAAAACTGTAAAAAATAACGAGGGTTTCAAAACCCTTAGAAGTAATAAGTGTTTAAAAAATTGTCAAAAAATAATTGTTATTCCATGAGTTAGTAGAAACCGTCAGTAATCGTTAGCGATATTGGACCTTTTAAGGAAAAACAAATAGCGAGTAACACACTTAATGGAGGTTAAAATCGTCAAAAACGCTAAATATAACTCCTGTTAAAAATCATTTTTCTTATAGTGTGAAATCGATTATTATCTTAAAAATTCTAAAATCACTTAATGTGGTCTTCGGTTTTAATATGTTACCAACAGGATTATGAATTAACATGTTCTTTAACCTTATCATAATTAATTTAATTAATTAAATAACCATATAATCAATTATTTTGATTTAAAAACCTTTTCAAAATTATTTAAACTCATTTTAGCTTCTTTGATTGTGTGTTGTTCTTACCTTTGTGTGAGAGACTTAGAAACAAATACACAAAAAGCCTAAACACATTTATAACAACATCTTCATTCTTCATAAATTTAATATTTTAATCGATTATACCATCAATGATATCAATTAGTTGTATATGTGTATGAAAAATATCAATTATCATTATATTTTAATCGATTAACACTACAAGAAAATCATGAAATAGAAACCAATTTTTAGAGACCAAAATAATTAGTTGCAATAGTAACTAAATTAGAGACCATTTTAGAAACTAAAACAAAAATTGGTTTCTAAATTAATTTCTATTATTGTTAAATAGTTTCTAAATTGGTATCTAATTAGCAACCAAGGTTTTAGAGACTAAATTTAGAAACTAAATAATTGGTAGTTAAAACCTTGATTGCTAACTAGATACCAATTTAGAAACTATTTAATAATAATAGAAACTAATTTAGAAACCAATTTTTGTTTTAGTTTCTAAAATGGTTTCTAATTTAGTTACTATTGCAACTAATTATTTTGGTTTCTAAAAATTAGTTTCTATTTGATGATTTTTTTTAGTGTAAAGTTACAATTTGAAGTTGTTAACTTGACAAAAACAAATATTTTTACTAAATTTAATTAGATTGATGGATTAAGTATATTCTCTATGTCGAAATGGTTATATTTCAGTCTATAAATACATTTGAAAAAAAGTTAGTTTTATAATCATTATTTGCTTGAATAAACCTGTGAATGTTTTCATCTCTTTGCACTCTATATTCTCTTTCTCTCAAAATTCCCTAAAAAATTTAAGAGACTCAATGTGAGTAGTGGAGAGTTAAGTAATGAATATGATTTATTTTCTCTTTTGCATTTGATTCATGTTTTCACATTATTTTGTAATATCTTTGATGATTAATAAATTTTTGCAGTGAATTAACTCTTTTATGTGATGAAATTTTAAATTGTACAGTGAATATTTCAATGTTTTGTATGATTTCTATTGTCACGATTGGAATCACGATGGAAACAATGGGTTACATAGTTTTTTTTTAAAAATATTTTTGTTCGTGTTGATATTTTTTTATGTTTTTTATTATCCAGGTCGTTTAGAATATAAGATATGCAAACAACTATACTTGATATCCTTGTAAATCATACAATAACTATGATTTTTTTTATTATATTTACAAGTCATACAAAAATTTAAAGCTATTTAAATATATAAAAATAGTATAAAAGTATTTTACTTTCATAATATTAAATATTAATTTATATTTTAATTACTAGACACGTGTGAGCATAGTATCCATAAGAATTCCTAGACACATATTTCAAAAACGACGCCATTTGATTGTACACTTTATATAAATTTGTATAAGAGTTGTTGACAATCTTTTAAGTATCTCCTTTTATTTTATTAATTATATATATATAAAAAAAAAACATGAAGTCTTAGATATGGAATTTTCGAGGACTTGCTGCTTCTTTTAAAAACAAATTACAGAAAAAAAAAACTACAAATTCCACCTGTTCTCACCGAGGATGAGGTAGAATCCGAGTTCATACAGGTTATTAATTTTCACTATTTTCTCACTATTACAGTAGCTGAGTATTAACTACTTCATCACTTTCGGTATTAGGTGTTACACCACCTTAAAGAGATCTAAATGCATGGTTGAAAGCATGCTATCCTATCAAATTCAAATTTGAAAAAGTCTATTAAATGATGTGTTCATATCAAATAACACGTGTAAAGACATGTATTAGTGAAATGTTTAATCTAATAAATATTTTTTAAAAATTTTGATAATTTTAATACAGTTTTAATACAATGTTATTAGAAGGAATAAATATAATAATTTTTTAAAAATTTAAATTTATTATATAAGTTTTTATTATAATTATAAATATAAGGAACAAATCCTTTTAAACTAGTCATAGTAAACATTTTCCTTAAAAAAATAAACTTAATCATATTTTTTTTCTTTAAATTTTGATTCTCAATTTATATAATTCATAATGATATATATAATAACATATTGATCTGTATTTCATGAACTACATTTTAAATATTATACATGTCAAAATATTTGTGTTTGTGTCATGTCAAATGTTCGTGTTAGTATTGATGCTAAATATACTATGAATGCCCGTATGATGTGTAGTGTCCGCGTGTTAGTGTTTGTTTTAAATGTATTATCAACGTAACAATTTGTTGGTTCACGTTTAATGCCATTCTCATGTTTCAAAGCCCGGAGTCTTGTTTGGCTGTGGCACACCATAATTTTTTGATCCTACCACACTGCACACCCAAGAAAAGACTCGAATGGAATGTGATAATGACAGAAGCAAGCTAATTATAAAATCGAAATCAACACATGTTTCAAAATCCTTTTGAAATCTTGTCCTTCTTCACTTTCGTTTTCTTCGTAGTGTGACTGCACCCCACTTCTCTCTTTTCATTTCTCTTTACCGCAGTTGCTCCGATTCTTTCACAATTGCCTTCTCTTTCACTCAATCTATCTACTTTCTTTATCACAATCACTGCCTTTTTATTTTGTCTAAGAACCATAGACTTAATTACTCTTTTAATTCTTATATAAAGGATTAAAAATCAATTTCATTCTTCATATCTTAAAAAGTTTAATGTCGTCCAAAAGTTTAATTTTATCATTTTTTAAAAATTTTTAATTTAGTTCTAACTTTTTTAAAACAATTTAATGGGGTAGTTATAACTTTTTTAAAAAATATATTGAATGTGATTCAGTCAGTTAGATTGACCTCATTAAACTGTTTTAAGAAAATTTAGAATTATATTGAACTTTTTTAAAATTTTGGAATTGACTTTTGATCCTTAGTAAAATATTATTTTTTATTAATTAAGAAAACTTTTAATTTTCTATTTTGATTATTCAGATCAAATTGAGTGTTAACAATTTTAAATGATTTAATATGTTAAAATAGATATTAATAAATTAGAAGAACTACTGGATTAAAATTCCAAATAACATATTAAAATTTTAAATAACATAATTTTTTTCTAATTTTTGGACAAAATAATTGATTAGACCACTTATAATCGATTATTTTAAAGTGTTTTGTTTCTTGAAAATTCATTTTGTCCAGGATAATTGATTATGAATGGTATTAAATGATTATTTCAGATATTCATGTTTTTTTAAATCGAACTTTTTCCTAGGATAATTAATTAATTAATAACAGAAAATTTTAATCAATTATTTCACATGTTTGAATATTTCTTATCTTTACTCTAACACATATTGTTTTGAACTATTATTGTTATAATTTCGTTTTGATAATGCCCTAAAGGCATAACATGCTTGCTTCGATGTGAGTTTAAATTTGTCTTTTTGTTATTTTTTTAGTTGTATCTCATGCAGGGGGAACTTAGAAAAAAAAAAGAGAGAGTTAACATAGTAAGGGAGCTCTTTGTTCTTTGTTATGTGTTTCAACCTATGTATTTGAAGACTTCAATGAAAGAAAAGTTAGCATCGTCTCCGACATTAAAGATTGAATCATGCGTAGACTCAAGCTTCAAGAGAAGTTGTTTTGATGATGGTATTTGAATAAGTGTTTTAGCTTTCATTATATGTGGTTGAGAGTCTTTTACACAAGGTTTGTCAATTCAATACATACCTATATAAAAATTAATCAAAATAAAATCATTTTTTGAAAAGTTTAAAACATGAGAAAAAGGTTGTATGACTATGTTAATCAATTTAGATTTTAAGTAATCGATTAAACTATTTTTAAGAGGTTTCAAAATAGGATAATTGATTATATGTTTAGTTAACCAATTAAAACAAAGAGCAGAATTACGAGTTTTCAATGTTCTTAGAATTTTACATATTAAAATCTTGCATAATTGATTAACTTACTACTGCGAAATATGAATTGAGACCATTTGGGTAGGAAGACTTTTATCCCTACATGGATAAGGATATGTTAATGGATGATTTTGGAATGTGGGATCGAGTATTGTCATACTTTTGAACCAACAACTTGAGCACACAACTTTGGAACACAATAATCCTAAAGCAAATTGCATCCATTTTTTATGTTATATGTTAGAAAACGATTTTCAAAAAATAAGCAATTTTGTTTTGTTCCTTTAGAAGTTCTAAAAGGAAAATGGAAAAATAACTTGAAAATGAAGAAGAAAGCATCACACTCTCCACCATACTCAGAAGGGAAAAACAAAGTTCATCAAGACATAATTAAGCAATTTTTGACTTCTAAAAGCCATATATTTCTTATAAAAAAATATAGAAGTTCATGTTCTTAGAAGAAATTTTGTTTTTATTTATTTGTTTTTTTGTCTTATGTGGTTGCCATATATCTTGAAGTTTTTCAATTTCTTTTGGCAACTCACACGATATTAATTTAAAGAAGAGGTTTTCAAAATATTTTCTTTTCTCCCTCTTCTTTCTTCAATCTATTCTTCCTTTTCTTTTTCTATCTTTTCTTTCTTTCTAATAAGAGCATGTAATTTTTCTCTTCCTATACATTCTTTTCTCCATCTACAATTTTTCTCCCTTTTCTACAAGCTCTTTTATCTCTTATATAATCTTTTTATTTTTCTCATATAAAGGAAAAACAAATTTTCTTCTCAAACACAACTTTAACTCATTCCAATTCAATATTTCTAATTTTCTACCAATCCTGACATCATTTTGCCTTTGTTTCCACCAAGACATGACATGTTCTTGAAAACATTGAGTAACCATGGATAATCTTCTAAATTCATCTACTTGGTGGTATTCAAAAGTTTGATCAACCTTTGTCTCCCATTTTAAATATACCTTAACATTTTTATTTCCATAAAAAGAAAGGAGGTTTACTTCATGCTTTGGAGAATAAGGGGGACTCTAGGCTTATGATGTTGTTTAAGGGGTGGTTGATATGAATGGATAAACTAAGGATTGCTAGACAAATAAGGTTTGGTGGGGCCCAAATTTGTATACTGAGATGACTGACCTTTTTGTGAAGTGCTTGATGTGTCCTTAGTCATCTGCTGGCTGATGTGGTTTGTATCACAACCTCTTAAAAAAAACTTAATTCTTACCTCTAAAAGTCAATCAACACTTCGACAACGCAACCCATTCCTCCACCTTGTCCCGCACAGCTAAAATGAACTTCCACCAGCACAAATGAACGAAGAAGAAGAACAGTGCCCAACCAACTCATCCACGGTGCCTTTTTCAAATAAAAGGTCAAGGTTAGTTTTGAAATTTTAAAAATTATGGGGGTGCATGAAGAAAAATATAGGGGTGCAGGAAGAAACTCCCAATTTATTGTCGTAGGAAACTCAATTTTAAGGTTTGTAAATGTGCTATACTAGGGGTAGACTTGGGTGTTTCTTCCTGCACCCCTACATATTTAAATACTCAAATTACCCTTGACAGTTTTGGGTAGTTCTGGAATAGGAGGTGTTTCGTAAGCAAAAGATGTTTCCAGAATAGGAAAGTCTGGAAGATAAAAAAACTATTATGGAATACCCTTTCCAAAACACATTTTTTGACTTCCAGAATGGTAAATCTTGAATTTATAAAATGTGTTCTCGAATGGGTATTCTGGAATGGTTACAGACTGCCCTTTTCGAGAACAAGTTATGGAGTGCCCTTTTCGGGAATAATTTATGGACTGCCCTTTTCAGAATGTAATATGCATGCACTTCCCCATTTATTATGGATTTTCCATTCTTGCAAATATTACGAATTACCAATTCCAGATGCAAAAAAAACCTTTCCTTTCTTTTTTGACGAACAACGCTTCCAAAGCCACCCACTAACCACCACAATGCCGCCAGAAAGCACACATGTCTGTCTATATCCATTGAGAGCGCACTAAAATCACCAAAATCACCCAAAATACCCACTAGCACTTGTTCTAAATAGTAACAACAAAAACAAAAGAGAAGAAGGAGACATTGTGCTTGGGTTCTTAAAACATCTCAAAGTCAATTTTGTCAATTCACATTTCTGACGAGGTGCAGAAAGCAAAATATAAGGGTGTAGAAAGCAAAATATAAGGGTGTAGAAAGAAACACCGGATAGACTTTTATGACTAATTTGAAATTGGGTTTGGAGGGAGGTGGCTCGTTAGCCCAAAAGGTAGAGGGTATTATTTGTGTTTCATGTGCTAATTTTGGTTCCATTTCAAACCTACTTCTATAATTTTTAGATTATAAAACAGGTACTTCCATTTAATATATTTTTTTTTTGATAAAAAAGAAAGACATGAACTACGTGAAAAAAAATTATATTGAAATATTTATTCTGTTAAACTAGAATAGCATAATACGAAGAAAATAAGAGCCACTCATGATGACTAACTTGCAAAGACTATACCAAAAGAAGCAGGGAAGTATGAATTTTTATATTGAATGAAAATTAAATTAAGCATATAAAAAATTTAAAAGACAATAACCCCTAATGGATTATGAAACTCAACTTGGCTCTGGTATGATCCTAACAAAAAACAAGTCAGCTATTATTCTATTAGACTTATGTGTGAGAAACTTAAGAGAATCTAATACCTGTGTCTGTTTCTTACACGTAAATATCCGATAAAGTGGTAGCAAAAACGACAACCAAAGAAAAAAAAAAAAGCAGGTACTACTAATGACTAGTTTTTCTGTGTCCCGAATCCAACATCTAGGCCACAAAACTTACGATTGATACATAATTTCTCTGTTTTAAAAATGTTATTACCACTTCAATTTTACTAAATTCGTGTGAATGAGAAAATATATATTAAAAAAATTCAATCACTTAACTGAAATTTGAAGAAATTAGTGGTTAACTATATGTAGGTTAAAACAATACCCTAGAGTTAAAGCAAAAACATATACATGACAGAAAAGCTATGAAGCTCGGATACGGTTAAAAAGGTGCCGTCAGTGTTTCTGATACACCGCAGAGACGGACACACGACGGAAGCGTGTCCGATGCGGTGTGAGACACTTTTTATTGGACTGGAAACGATCCTCTTTCTGGATACGCGCCGGAGGAGACACGTTTCCTTCCTTGGACACGCCAGAAAAGTCAGAAAAAAATGTGGTTCAGTGTTTTAAAGACCTCTTCTCTTCCACACTAAATCTAAGATAAAATCTCAAACAAAATATTAAAATCTCCAAAAAAGTAAAAGTTAAACATGTTTTTCTTGATTTTTTTTCATATAACAAAATATATTACTGCATTTTAATTTATATATATACATGTCCCGTGTACTATAATTTTCAGTTTAGTCACATATCTGTGTCTGTGTCCGTGTCGTATCCGTACCCGTATCTTTCTTAGCATAAAAGTGTGCTGTGAAAACAAGTCTATGATTTAAAACATTATTCATGGGTTGCCAAACCTTGGGGACCAACATCACCTTCCATGCAGCTTATATTCCTCTTATCTTATCAACCATGCAGCTGTATGCACTATACAAGAATTGTCTAGCACTAGAACACTTTTGTCTATTCATATCATATGGAATTCTTCACAACTGTCCTACACATTATTGTTTTGGAGAACACAAGAAAAAGGGCCTTTAGAAGAAACAAACAGTGTACATGTTGTGCACACTTGGGTGTGTGGAACTCATGAAGTGGTGGTGATGGGCTAGCTAGAAGAAGTACAGAGGTGAAGAATAAAAGGGCAAATGCATGCAGTGGGGGACCAAGGGCAAGTCAACACATGAATGAGAGTGATGGGCATGATTTTTTTCTGGTGAAGTATGTGTGAGGTGTGAAATTCTGATTCTCATAACAAGGAGAGTGGAAAACAGAAAACGAAAGAAATAGAAAATATATTCAGGTGGATGTCAAATAGGGATGGTTGTACATTTATGGCCAAGCCTCACTCATGCCTCTCAAGATCATGATCTGCATTACTCAAATTCTAAGTTTGCCCTTGGTTTTAAAGGACTGGTATCACTAAAAAAAAAAATCACGAAATAGAAATCAATTTTAGAGACAAAAAGTAATTAGTTGTTATAGTAATTAAATTAAAAACTATTTTAGAAACTAAAAAAAAATTTAGTTTCTAAATTAGTTTCTATTATTGTTAAATGATTTTTAAATTGCTATCTAATTAGCAACCAATGTTTTAACTACCAATTATTTAGTTTCTAAATTTGGTAGCAAAAACATTGATTGCTAATTAAATACCAATTTTAAAACTATTTAACAATAATAAAAATCAATTTAAAAATTATTTTTTTTTAATTTCTAAAATAGTCTCTAATTTAGTTACTATTGCAACTAATTATTTTGGTATCTAAAAATTGATTTCTATTTCATGATTTTCTTGTTGGTATATTAACAACTTAAATGATGATGTGTGAATTATTTTATATTATAAGTGTTAAAAAGTACAAGAAGAAATTATTTTTTACTGAAATATGAATTTATGCGAGATGATGGAAAAATTCAGAAAAATGATAAATTGGTATTTTTAACTATATAGTTATCAAAATAACATTTTTTTAACTACATAATTGTCAAAATAACATAACTATACACTATACACTTGTCAAATAACATTTTTATTTTCATAAAGTCTGTTTTCACTTTTCAACTTATACAAGTACATCACATCTTGGGCCTTTTTACTTGTATTAAAAATAAAAAATTATGAGATTTTTTTTTATAAATTTGTTTTTATATACTTAAAACTAGTTATATATATCTTATAAAAAAATTAATTTTAATTTATCTCTTCCTATATAATATATTGGAAAATTGTATGACGACCTTTCTAGCTATTATTGATTTTAATATTGTGAATGTGAGTTTTCAATCTTTTAGGAGAGAACTTATGCTATTGTATTCTTATTCTTGAAATAGGCCTTTTTTATTACTTGGTACTTACTTTTATCTTTCTTTAAAATTTTAATTTTAATTCCTCTGAATTATTAACTTTATTGAAATACTAATATTTTCTTGTTAACGTTTTCTGAAATGCCCACTTTAGTATTTTAAAATTTCTCTGTTATTTATTTATTTCTATCTCTAATATATCAGTCACTTATATTCTCAAATTAATTATTTCCATTTTTTTACAAAATTTATTTTTTATCCTTTAAAATTAAATGTTCTGTAGTGTTTTATCTTTTTTTTTTTTAAAGCTGTTATAATAATGATATTTGAGAAATTTTATACCGATATAATTGTATAGTTTTTCATATATGTAATTATAATTTTAGACTTTTATCTTATTTAAAATTTTAATCTGTTCTGAAATACAAACAAATAACTCATAAGACGCGGCAAATTATTTGGTTTAGTTATATTTTTTGGTTTAATACTATTTTTGTCCTGTATAAATGGTGGAAAATTAATTAGGTTTCTATTTTATAATTTGTTCAATGTAGTCTCAATTTTTTTAAAATGTGACTCGATGTGATCCTTTTTGTTAGATTGTCTTTGACGTCGTTAAATGAGTGATGACTTATCACATATAGCAGTAGATATGAAATTTGATTTGGAACACTTATATTGAGGTTTGACCCTTTTATGTAGTTCGCTAGGCCATGTCGTTTCCCTAGTTGGAACATTACTCATCAATGTTTGGATATCGGTCTTTATCTTGTAGCTATAATGAATGAGGTTTGCAAAACCAAGGTAACTTCTCTCATGGCGGCGGAGTAGGAGTTCCTTCTTTGCACACATTTACCACTGTGGAAATTTTTGTGTATTAAGAACAACTACAACCATCAAGAATGTTGGGAATTTTTTTTGGAGTTGTCCTAAGTACAAGGTTAGAGTTATGAAACTTTTTTTTTGTTAAACCTACATTTCTTCTTTCTAACTACTTGAATCGTTTGGTTTTGTGGTTTTGCTAAAAATAGAGTTGCAGTAAAGTAGTGTTGTGTTGCAATTTCTTCAAATGGTGTATTCAAGAGGTTGACGATGAAAAAGATTCAATTATTACAAGACAAAGGAAGAAGATATATAATTTAGAGAAATGTGTCAGGAGGTCCAGAAAATAGATTTAGTTATTGTAAGTGGTGGTGTGTTTACTTGTTGTAATTAACATTATTATGTTGTTTGTGTTGTTAAAATTCACATGAGATAAGTTAGTATCAAGTATACTGAAGTTGTGAAGCTTTTGGTAATGAAATGTTAAATGAATTTACGTAATCTTCAATTCAAAAAATGAGTATGTGAGGTTGTTGTATATTTCTATTAAGTATATTATGAAGAGAAGAAATGAGAAGTCGGAGTTATGATGTGAAAAGAACCAAAGATACTTAACAAATTGTGTTGGAAATACATCCATCTAAGAACAACATAGGTCAATTACAATTGTACTTTAAAATACATTCACATAAGTAATTAGTGTGAATAACAGAGTTATTATGCTTAAAAAATACATGTTCAAACATAAGTGTACTTCAAAATATGTGTTAAAACCTAAGTGTACTTCAAAATACATGTTAAACCCAAAAAAAAGTCTACATAATCATGACTTTTAAATAACTTCCTTTATTATGCAATTTTAGCCTGATGTTGGATCTGGTAGAGATTGATGTTGATGGGAAGCCTCTTGTTGATCTTGTTATTCTTGTTGTTCTTTCAATATTTTCAGTAGCTAGTGCATGGCCTGGTTAAGATGGCTGGGAATGATGATTCAATTGGAATGATTGAGGTTGATAGTTGAGAAGGTTGGGATGGTTGAGTTGGAATGGTTATTGATGGTTGAGAAGGTTGGGATGATTGAGGTGGTTGAGTTGGGGTGTATGAGCTTGATGGCTTAAAAGAGCTGTTTGGGGATTAAGGGACATTATAATGGAGTTATGGACATGAATTCCTATTGTGGCCAATTTTGTTGACAAACACCACACTTTTTGTGTATACCAACTTTGTCTCATTGGGTATTGTCCTTTTTTAATTCCCTAGGTTCCAGCCTTTTTTTTTGTCTTTTAGGTAACCTCTTCTTAAGTGGTGGGAGTACATCTGACCATGAAGTTTTCTCCTACAAATGTTGACCATTAACTAGAATCGAGGCATATGTTGCTTCATATATCACCTTCTTGAAGGAATTTGGGATGAACTCAACTTCATTCAGATGCAAAAAGTTCATCATAGCCAATGAATGACAATAAGGGATGTTAGTGACCATCCACTTTCTGTAGCTGCACTCCTTTTTTGTCCAAATTTACAACAATTTTCTCTCCAACGATGTGGACATATCTAACCTCAAATAACTGGTATGTAGAACAACGGTTACACATATAAAAGCCACAAATTAGCCATTATTGAAATAAGAACAAAAACACAGTGGGTCAAAGTTATTGTAAACCTTGTTATCCAAAACTGAGATTGAACTAATTTCTTTTCTATCCTACTTGCAATTTTTAGGCAAATGAATCCTTGAAAGTAGGGGTGGCAAAGCGGGCCAGCCCGCCCCGCATTGGCCCGCAAAAATGCGAGACGGGTTGGCTCGCCCCGCAAAGTTATTGCAGGTTAGAATTCCCGACCCGCCCCACATAAGAGCTGACCCGCGGGTCTGCGGGCCAGCCCACGTTTTTTTTTTAAATTACATATTTTTTTTTTACATTTTGTTCTTAAAAAATTGTCAAATTAAACCTATATATTTGTTACTATCAAACCCAATTTTTTTTTCTTCCTTTTCAAACATAGTCAAACAGAAAAAAATTAAACATTAAGATAAATATCAAATATCACTATTCTTCCACTTCCAAAACATTAAACATACCTAATTCCAAAACATTAAACATAAACATAAACATTAATTCAAAAACATTAAACATA
>Ga0123342_1007207_pt1 | contig 14852 bp, 16 predicted proteins | sample Turbeawhitnodule_FD_89960 | JGI IMG/M metagenome (GOLD analysis project Ga0123342, IMG submission 89960) | Root nodule microbial communities of legume samples collected from Mexico - Turtle bean Mexico white nodule | ecosystem: Host-associated > Plants > Roots > Nodule | place: Mexico: Nepantla...
ATTAAATAATATTAGGAAATCAAATTATAAAATAGAATTAAAAGAACTATTATAAATATTAAAAATAAAATTTAATATTTAATATTCGAATTATGATAGTTATAAAGTGTATTATAAATGGCACACTATACTGTATTAAGTGGCGGTTAAAACTGCCACTATTTATGTTAAATTTGGTTTACACAGTTTTAAAATTACGACATTTATAACTGACGCCAATTACATGCTTAAAACCGCCACTTTATACAATGCATAATATGGCGTCTGCTACAACGGTTCTCAATTGACCGCCACATTAAACTTTGTGGCGGCAAGAATTCTGGCGGTACGCGGTACCGCCACAGACGTATAAGGCGGCAGTTAAAAATGTCAGTTTTCACAAAAATAACCGTCGCATTATACACGTTTTTTTGTAGTGCATTTTGAAATTAAAAAAAATGATTTTCACAAAAAAAAATTCAAATGAGTGATAAAATATTTTCACAAATAGGTTTTAGACTTGGTGAAGTTTCAATACAGGTCAACAAGTCAAAATGTCTCCAAGTTCACTCCCAAGAAAGAGATGTGAGTCATTAGGATTGCTTAAATACCAAGTCTTCCCTTAGTCGGAGCTTACCTAAGATAGTCTTAACAAAGTGTTTCCTCAAAAGAAACTTCAAAACAATTTTTCTCTAAATGTGATGCATGAAAGGCGTCCTAGTGATAAAAGGAAGATCAACTACAAACGAAGAGCAATCACCTAGGTATCACGGAGATTTAGAAAAATAAAGGAAAGCAAGAAATTAAAGAAAAAGAAGAAATGATGAAGAAAGTAAACTAGACGTGTTCTATGTGAAAGTGCAAGTGACACTTTGAGTCCCTTGACACACTTTCACCTACTAATGAACTAATTTAATTATTACAATGTCTTAATGGGATTGCTTTGAGAGCATTTTCCCAAACATAAAGAAAGCAAGAAAATTAAAGACACAAAAAGAACTAAAAAGGTTCCGTGATACAAACACTGAAACTTCCAAAATCTGTGAAACTTCATCCAGAAACATTTTGTGCATGAAAGTTTTATGTGAGAACCTCAACAAAATATTTGATCAAACAAAACAAATTTTAGGTCAAACGGATGTGTATTCTGAGAGAAATAAATCAAACACTGCGGTACCAATATTCAGAGATTGAAACTTGTTTTCAGCACTGGCAAAGATGATTCAAAACTTTACTGGGAAAATATTATAATGAATTTGAGTATGAAACTTTTATCCCAACTCCACAACATATCCAACAAGGTGTGGTAAAAATCTTAGGTAAAAAAAGCCCAAGGAATAAGGTTTAGTAAATTTTATACTGAGAGCAACACCACACTGTAACTGTTTTTTTGGGCTGAAAACGTCGTGGCTTTTACTGTTTATAATTTTTTTCTATTTTGTTTTTTGGCGTTCTGTTTTAACTCGATACCAACAACATCTCAATAGGGTTCTGTGACTTTTTTTCATATTTTTTCAAGAATGAACATGCTATTTGAACCGATTAAACCAAACAAACAACAAACAAAATGGTAAAACTAAGACAAAAACATAATGAAGACATGAAAAACAGGATGTAAACAATATGGAAAAATGAAGAACAAAATATTTGAGAACTTATCTCTTGAAGAACTGTGAACCTAATGCTCTAGATACCAAATGATGCAATCCTAGCTTGCATTGCTATGAGTATTTTGTTTTTGTATTTTGGGGTGCAAAATTTGGTGGGATTGGGTGGCTAAAATGGGTGAAAGAAACTGTGAAGTATTGGTTTATGGAGAATGATAATGAAGCTTAAGAGAGGTTAGGCCAACTCCTAAGAAGATTCAAGTAAAACACTAATAGAAGTGCAAACTTGAGAGTGAGAATTTGAAGATAAATGAGCTAGAAACTTAGGCAACATTTCTTTATCAATTCAAATCTGATTTACAAGGGGGCTAACACTTGTATTTATAGTGTTATGGGCAACCAATGTGCAAGTTTTAACCTTAAAAAAAAACTCTTTAGATGGTCTACAGTTGCATTGGGTCCAAGGAGGCCCAAGTGTAACTTTAGCTAGACTCTTTCTTTTTCTATTTACACTCTACTTTAATTGGAAAAATTGGCCTAAAACATGGTCCAAGATGATGGCCACAATACAAGCCCAAAATAAAGCCTATACTACTTTGTATAAATTTATAAGACTAGGAAATTTGGAAGAAAAATTAAAAAATAATTCTCCATAAAAATATAGTTTTCTGAACTCCTTCTTCTTCTTCCATTCTTATAGCCATGACCCTAGTTAAAGGCTCAATATATGTCCTTCTTGATAGTCCTCCATCACCATGTGTAACATATATAGTTTCCATGTTATAAAGGCAGTCTTACAATAAAAGAAGTGTTAGAATTGTAGGTCTTAAATAAGAGGGGAGGTGAATTGTTTTCAAACGTTTTTCAAAAGTTTTGAAGGTATGAAGAAAGTCAAAGAAGAATCAAAGCCAAAGGAATCAAAGAATACAGGATAGAAAATAGTTTTAGTTGAATTCCATAAATTCAATCGGTTGTTTTTATGACTCAACTGATTGTTTTTATCAGCAGAGTGTAAAAACAACTAAAAACAGATATACAGGAGTTAAGGGAGAGAAAGAATCACACAAGCAATTTTATACTGGTTCACTCTTATACCAAGAGATACAACCAGTTCCCAGAAACCTCTGGGTATCCACTAAGTAATCAAAAACCATATTATAAACACACAACCAAAGAAGTGATCTTGATCCCCTCAAGAACACACTTCATTTGGCACACCACAGATCAGAACACCCTTTGACTCTGTGAACACCAGTACTTACATAATTACAAATCAAGAAGAAATAGGATTGATCACATTTGGTACAAATCAAATCAAAGTACACAACAAGTCCTACTTCACTCTTAGAGAAATATCCAAAGCCTTAAGCAATCTTGGAGAAAACTTTATTTCAAAAGCTAATATTGTAAGTGATTTGCTAGGAGCGTATAACAGAACATTATACTCCAATTAGCAGTTGAAAACATTTATTATAAAAGCCAAATCATTTTCAAATCATTTAAAGCAGATTTAATAAACTTAACAAAATTCTGTTAAGGCAGTTAAAAAAACAGTCGATTGTTTTGTCGAAACAACCGATTGAATTGGTTTGAGCAAAGTCAACCAAATTCAAATCTGCCAAAACCAGTTTCAAAAACCTTAAGTATGAAACAACCGAGTGAAATGATAAAACAACTGGTTGTTTTCCTGCTTCTTCATAAACCACTCATTTCGAAAAGATTTGAATTAAATCAACTTTTGGATTCAAACTAAGAGTGAATTAACAAATTCCAACTACCCCAAAACACACCCAACTAAGCTACAAACAGCCTTTAAGCAATCCATGGAGATTTGGAGTCAACAAAACTCTTCTTCAACAAAAAGATGGTTAAGTGATTCTTCAATTTCCTGCACAACACACAATTGGCATTAATTAGCAATTGGGATAGATCTATGCCTAAGATTATTATTAAATGATTTATAAATTGGTATCTAATTAGCAACCAAGATTTTAACTACCAATTATTTAGATTCTAAATTTGGTAGCAAGAACCTTGATTGCTAATTAGATACCAATTTAGAAACCATTTAACAATAATAGAAACTAATTTAGAAACCAAATTTTTTTTAGTCTCTAAAATGGTTTCTAATTTAGTCACTATAGCAACTAATTATTTTTAGTCTCTAAAATTGGTTTCTATTTCATGATTTTCTTGTGGTGGTAGATATAATCTTACTTACTTTGTTATTTTCACTATTGGAAACTTTTGCCTAGATTTTCAAGCAAAGAGTAAATAACGTGAGAATATAAAAGAGTAAATTGGATTATATTTCAATTTAATATATAAGTCCAAAGTAATTTTAGTTTATATTGGCAAAAGATTGTGTTTTTGTTATTGATGTAATTTCCAAATGACTACGAATTAATTAAAGTAACATTCCTATATTTTTCTCACATCTAATAACCATAATATGCAATATATACAACTCTTTCATACATTGTTTCAAAATATATCCCTCTAGATTTTAAATATTTACATAAGATTAAAACAAAAATATTCAAAAGAAAATAAACATTTTCATCCTCTAGCTTCTCACTGGGGAGCTCTATCACCAGTAACATCGTCTACTCCCGTGTAAATACACGATCATCACATATTAAAGAAAATAAACACAATAACAACAACAAGGTAAGTTAGATATAAAAAGTGTTGTTATATAATTTCAAATTCAATTAACAAACATAAAGTCATCAACTCTGATACATTTTTCTCAAAATCCATCAATGTCTATCATAATTCTTCATTCATTGTATTTTTCTTGTACTAGTCTCTTTACCTAACGGAAGTTAATTAAGTGTTAATGAGTCTGGTAAAATTTAAATACCTCACTTTGATTGATGTTTTATATGCACCTTCATTTCACATCAATTTGATTTTTGTTTCTAGATTGACCACAAATCACAATTGTTTAACCATTTTTCAACCTTCTATATTTTTTCATTATTATATGCAATGATGGAGAGTGATTGGTATAGTTAAGAGATCACAGAACCTTTATCAATTGAGGACTTCTAGTATCCATCAGGTGTCACAAACCAAAATTGGGATGAGTAGACTTGACACTAAGAGTTCATGTCTTCCCAATAAGGCTGCCAACATCAATAAATCTTGTGTAGATATTGTTAATGCTAAACTTTAGCATTTTCAAATGGGACATTTGTCTCATCGTTAAATTTTGTATCTCCGTATTACTTAAATATTTCCATAGCTTTTGTTCATACTTGTGATACATGTCATTTTGCTAAACAAAAGCGACTACATTTTCCTTCTAATTCTACTAAATCAACTCAATTTTTAGATTTGCTTCATGTTGATATATGGTGTCCTTTTAATCATGTTTCTGTTGAAGGGTATAAATATTTTTTTAACTCTTGTTGATGATTTTACCCGATGTACATGGATTTGTTTAATGAAAACTAAAGCTGAAACATGTACAAATTTACAAAATTTTCATCAGCATGATTGAAAATCAGTTTAGTATTCATTTGAAAGTATTAAGAAGTGATAATGGTCGTGAGTTCCTTATGACTGGTTTCTTTAATAAAAAAGAGATTGTTCATCAAACTAGTTGTGTGGAAACTCCACCACAGAGTGTTGTTGAACGCAAACATCAACATATTTTGAATGTCGCTCGTGCACTAATTTTTCAGTTTGAATTACCTATTTGTTTTTGGTCATATGTTGTCAAACACTCTTCATTCAATTAATAGAACTAATACACCTCTTTTACATGATAAATCACCATATCAAATGGTTTATAATGAAATACCAGATTTATCTCATATAAAAAAATTTGGTTGCTTGGCTTTCGCTACTACTAATAGTTTTCAAAGAACAAAGCTTAGTTCTAGAGCCAAAAAAATGTGTTTTTCTCGATTACAAAGATGAGGTAAAAGGTTTTACTCTTTTTTATATAAATCAGAAAAATATTTTTGTGACATGTAATGTTATTTTTTATGAAAATCATTTTCCTTTTTATAAGCATAACATATATACCAATTTGGACACACATGATGTGTTTAAGCATTTGCTTCCTTCTATTTGTGATAATGATATTGTTGTGCCTATATCTGTTAGTGATATTTCTTCAGTTTCTGAAACTGTATTACCATCCGTGCTACTAATTCTTCTAAACCATTTCATTTAATTGATATTGATGTCTTACAACACCAACATTTTGATCAACCACCTTTATCTATTCGAGTTTCCACTCATCTCAAACAAAAAACTTGGATACTTGAAGGACTATCACACTACTTTCTTCTCTTCAAAAGATGTTATCGATCATTCTTCAAGTACTGAGTATCCTATTCAAAAGTATCTATCTTACTATAATTGTTCTCCTATATATTTTTCTTTTTCTTATAATATTTCTTCTATCCAAGAACCTAAATCATTTAAAGAGGCGATGCAACATGATTGTTAGAAAGAAGCTATGGAACGTGAACTTTATGCTCTTGAGTCTAATGAAACTTAGTCTTTGGTGGATTTGCCTCCTAGAAAGCGTCCTATTAGGTGTAAATGGATTTTCAAAGTTAATCATAAACCAAACGACACCATTGAATGTATTCAGTATTTTGAAACTTTCTCTCCAGTAGTTAAAATTACTACCATTCGGTTTATTTTGTCTTTAGTAAGTGTTAAAGGATGCATTATTCATCAACTAGATGTGAATAATGTCTTTCTTCATGGCGATCTTGATGAAGAAATATACATGACTCCTCCCACAGGCCTTACTCTTTCTCATCCAATGCAAGTTTGTAAACTTATAAAATCTTTATATGGACTAAAGCAGGCAATGGAACTCAAAATTAACTCAGACTATAATACAACTTGGTTATGTTCAAAGTACAACTGATCATTTTTTATTTATTCGCACAAACAATCATTCTTTAACCGCTTTGTTGATATATGTTGATGACATTATGTTGGTTGGCAATAATCTCCAAGAAGTCTAGCATGTTAAAACTCTTCTTTATAACTCATTTAGTATTAAAGACCTTGGTACTCTTCACTATTTCTTGGGATTTGAGATAAATTGTTCACCTTCTGGTATTGTTCTCAATCAACAGAAATATTGTTCAGATCTACTTTCTGATAGTGGTTTATTGGCTTGCAAACCCACCACTTGTCCCATGGAACCATCTTGTCCTCTCTCAGAAAGTGAAGTTTCATTACTTTTGAATACAGGTGAATATAGAAGATTGATTGGGTGTTTGTTATACCTTACTCACACTAGGCCTAATATTAACTTTGCAGTTTATAAGCTCAGTCAGTTTATTTCAAATCCACAAGAACCTCATATGACAACAACTCTTCATGCATTACGATATTTGAAAGGATGTTCTGCTCTTGGTCTATTCTTTTCCAGTAATAATCAAATTGTTATCAAAGTTTTTTCTGATCAGATTAGGGAACTTGCATTGATTTTAGAAGGTCTATCACTAGTTATTATGTGTTTATGGGAAACTCTTTAATTTCATGGAAGTCTAAAAAGTAGTCTTTAGTGTCCAAATCTTCTTCAGAGGCAGAGCATTAGCTAGTGGTTACAATATCTGTCAAGTGGTTGATATGTTGACCAAACCTCTATATCTTCGGTTATTGATAAGTGTCTAATTTCAGTAATATTTTATATTAAAATATAGGCACTTATGAGCATTAATTTCTAAAATAAATATAAAATAATCCCTAATTTATGAATTTATACATTTTTCCATATTTTATGATCTTTATTTGAATAAGAGCATTTTATTCCCAAATTTAGTTATAATTTCAGGTCTTTAGAGATGACTAGGCTAAAGAAGAAGAATATAAGCTAAAAGAAGAAAGTTGGAAGCCCTCGGAACGCACAAGTGCACAAAAAGCCCAACTCAGCATTAGAGCAACTTGCTCGAGTGAGCCCATTCTCGCTTGAGCAAGAATGCTCCAAAAGTATTGGACAAAATCAACGTTTTTCTTGCTCAAGTGAGCTATATCTCGCTTGAGCGAGATAGCACTAGAGACATTGGGCCTTTTTATGTTTTATTCGCGGAAAAGAGCCCATCAACGACATGTAAGAAGTCACTTAACCTTAGCAAATTAGGTTAAATAGGGGGCTTGAGGATCAACCTTAGTGTGGCAGATTGAGAGGAAAACATCATTGAGTGATTTGTAACCCAATTGGGAGAATAAGAGGTGTAGGAAACATTAGAGAAGGCAGTCGTCAAGGAGAAACATCTTGGATCTTCTTTTCATGTCATCCTTGCGTGTAATAGTCACCATGAGTGGCTAATTCTACCCTTTGGAATTGGGAGAAATCCGTTCGAACTCTTATGTATTGAGTGTTGAACAAGGGCTTTGATGTCTCCAAATCCATAAAGTTTGGTTGAAGGCTTAGTTGTAGCTTGTGTGTGTGGGTTCTGTGTAGTTTGAATTTGTAATCCACTCTTGGTTAAAATCCAAATTTGATTTAAATGAAAACCTTTTTGAAAAAGAGTGTTTTATAAAGAAGTGGAAAAACAAAAAGTTGCTTTATCATTTCAATCGGTTGTTTGACACTTGGTGGGTTTTGAAAAGTATTTGAAACTGTTTGACTTTGGTTGACTTTGCTGTCAAACCAATTCAATCAGTTGTTTCGAAATTTCAACTGGTTGTTTTTTGAAAATCCATAACAAATTTTGTTATGTTTGGTAAATCTGTTTTAAATGTTTTAAAACTGAATTGGCTCCTGATTTAAATGTTTTTAACAAACCTTCGAAGTATATAAAGGTTGTTTTATGCTCCTAAGAGATAGAACACAAATTAGAGAATTCAGTTTGAATAATGTGATTTCAGTTTTCAAAGATTTACTTCAAGCTTTTAGGGTTTTCACAAAGAGTAGAATAGTATTGTTGTGTAATCTTTCGTTTTGATATTGATCAGGTGTAATCCTTCCTCTTTCTCTCTTGTATTTCTGGAATACTTGTGGTGTGTGCAAAATCAGAGGTTGTTCTGAATTCTGTGGTGTGTTTGCTAGGAGAAGTGTGTGTTCTTGAGGTGTTCAAGATCACTTCTTTGGTGTGTGTGTGTGAATTGTAATCTGTGATTGATTGCATAGTGATACCCAGTGGTTTCTAGGAACTGGATGTAGCTCTTAGGATAAGAGTGGACCAGTAAAAATGTGTTTGTGTGCTTATCTCTTTCCCTGAACTCTTTAATATTCGTTTTAAGTTGTTTTTATTCACTGCTGATAAGAATAATATGTTGAATCGCAAAAACAACCGGTTGATTTTGTGGAAATCAACTTAATCAATTTTGTTCTTTGGCTTCCTTGATTTCGTTCTCTGTGATTCATCATTGGATTTCATTATACCTTCAAAGTTTGCGGAAATCATTTATAAACAATTCAGCCCCCCCCTCTCTTGTTTAAGGCCATAAATTCTAACATTGAGGTGATATTTGAATATAATATTTTGTTCTTGATTTATTATTGGTATTGTTGTTTTGTTTTTAATTCTTGATCTAGAATCTTAAATCTGACTAGAAAGTATTTTTATGGTTCTGACCTAAATAATAATACTTAACATATATGAGTGCTAGGAATAGACTTGAAATGTTAATTGCTATCAATGTCTAAGCTTGATTCTAAGTTGTTTTTATAAATATGCAAGGAATCAATATTTAGGAAGCATCTTAATAGTTTTATATGCGAGGAATCGATATAAATGAATTTTATACGGGCATCAATATCAATCAAAACACATAATGCTAATCAAAATACATAAGAGTGAGAAAGATGAAACCTAATCCCTATTTTTCCAACTTGAAACAACCAATTCTTTGATTATTTTCTAGTTAATCATTGCCAACATAATGACTTTCAACACGCTTTTATTGTTCTGTTTTATATTTAGCGAACATTTTACTTGATTATTCAGTCTGTACTTATGGACACATTATTACTTCTGACAACTCGGTGCACTTGCCGTAAAAAGTCATCAAGTTTTTGGCGTCGTTGACGGGGAACAGTTTGATTTTTTAGTATAAATTCCTAAATATTGTGACTATTTTATTTATTTTTATTTGTTTTTAGTGTGTTTAAAATTGTTACTTTTTTATTTTTTTCAGATTGGTTATTTGATTTTTATTGTTTTAATTCTTATTTTGAATTTATTTGCTTTTATTTGTTTCTATTTATTTTAAGATTTAGTCTTTTTTTTAATTTTCTGATTCTTAAATTTATTTACTTTTATTTTTTTTGTCTCTTTTAATTGTTTTTATTTTTTTATTTTTTTTAAAAAGAAGAAGCAACATGGTAGAAGAGCAAGCATAAGGGACCAATGCATTTTTCTAGTGTTGCCATACCTGCTACCGTTAAGGTCTTAGAAATAAAACTCTTTTTTCTCACTCTCATCAATACCCATCAATTTACAACAATGAATCATGAGAATCCATATGCACATTTTTCTACATTTTATGAATTGGTGGGAACAATGGGCTTCCATTCAGATAACCTTAAACATGTCTATATGTGTTTATTTTCTTTTTTCATTGGCAGGAAAGGCTAAAGAGTGGCTCAAATCACATCCAAGTCAGAGTCTCACTAGCTGGAAGGATGTAGAGGACAAATTTCTACAAAGATTTTTTCCAATCTCTCGCTACGTCATAACAAAGTTTGAAATCTCTATGTTCAGACAAGGAGCAGATGAATCTATTTATGAGATGTGGGAGAGGTTCAAAATGATGTTGAGAAAATGCTCAAATCATGGGTTTGAAGACATTTCTCAACTGAGCATTTTTCATAATGGTCTCATGTATGATACTAAGATGTTTGCAGATGCTGCAGTTGGTGGTACAATGATTGCAATTGACGAGAAAAAGCAACAAAGATTGTTGAGGCAATGACATCCACAAATTATCAAAGCCAAAATGATAGCGAATATGTTAAAGAAGGGGATGATGGATCATAATATTTTAAACACACTTTTGGCTCAAAATAAAATTCTGACACAATAGTTGGAAGTATTAACTGCATAAATGACTAAACTGCCACAACAAATACAAGTTGTGCAGAGTCAACATCAAGAAATAAGGTGTGATTTGTGTGAAGATGAGCATTCCAATGCACATTGTACTTATTAGAGTTCACTTGAACAAAAAGATCATTATATGGGAAAGCAAGGAAGGCAAGGTGGGTTCTCCAACAAAAATTCTCACAGTGGGAAACAAAATAAAAATCAATGTTTCAAGCAAGGCCCTTTTCAACAACAACAACCACTATATCCTTCATCCCAAAAGAGAATAAAAAAACTGGAAGATACAGTAGAGAAACTTATGCAAACAACATTGTCCAATCAAAATAATTTTGAGATTACTACTAAAAATTGAGAGACACAATTGGGGCAAATGGCACAACAATTGAAGAAATCCAGGGGGCAATGTAAGTCATTCACTACTAGAAGTGGAATAGTTGTAGGAAAGGGGATTGGTGGTGATTTGATTGTTGAGAAAGAGAGAAAAATTGAGAGGAAAGAGGGAGAAAAAGAGGAAAAAGAAAAAAAAAAAAAAAAGGGTACAAGAAGAAAAGAAAAAGAAAGTGTTCCAGTTTTAGATTTACCTTATCCACATGCTCCCTCAAGAAAGAATATAGAAGGACAATTTATCAGATTCTGTGAAATTCTGAAACAACTGGAGCTAATATTCCTTTCATTAAAGGTTTGGAATAGATGCCTACTTATGCCAAATTTATGAAGGATCTGTTGACCAAAAAGAGAAGATTAAAGGAGCAAGGAATTATGGAACTAGAAGCAGGATGTAGTGCCAATATTCAGAAATCATTGCCATAGAAATTTAAGGATCCTAGGAGTTTTACTTTGCCAAAAAATAGGAAATTTTACAGTCGGTAAGGCATTACTAGATCTTGGGGCAAGCATTAATCTCATGCCTCTATCTACATTGAAAATTAAAGATGTTGAAATTTTGCCTACAAGGATGACATTGCAATTAGCTGACAGATCAATAAAATATCCACATGGAGTAGTTGAAGATCTTTTGGTGAAGGTAAACAAATTTTATTTCCTAGTTGACTTTGTAATCATGGACATAGAGGAAGATATTGAAGTTCCTCTCATTCTTGGGCGTCCATTTATGAAAACTGCAAAAATAATGATTAATGTGGACGAAGGAAAGCTAAGGGTCTGAGTGCAGGATGAAGAAGTTGGCTTTGATGTATTTGAAGCAATGAAACATCCGCTTTACCAGAAATATTGTTTTAGAATGGATACACTTGATGAACTATATTTGAAAATTCAAAGACAAATATTTGCAGGTGATTCGTTGATGAAAGCAGTCCTAATTAATAATGATGATTTATAAGACTGGGAGCAATCCTGGAGAATTTGGACTGGCACCAAAGAATAAAAGTTTTAAAGGATGTCAATCATTATGTTTGGGATGACCCTCATTTTTTTAAAATTGGTGCAGATAATTTGCTGAGAAGATGTGTTTCAGTAGATGAAGCCAAGAGAATTATATGGCAATATCATAATTCAACATATAGAGGACACTTTAATGGGGAAAAGACAACTGCAAAAATTCTTCAATCAGGTTTTTTCTGGCCTTCGTTGTTTAAAGATGCACATGCTTTAGTGCAAAGATGTGACAAATGCCAAAGAACATGAAGCATTTCTAGAAGACATGAGATACCATTACAAAAAATTCAAGAAATTTAAGTTTTTGACTATTGGGGCATTGATTTTATAGGGCCTTTGCCATGTTCTTTTTCAAAATGAATATATATTATTAGCAGTTGAGTATGTTTCTAGATAGGGTATTGATAAGTGATGGTGGTTCTCATTTTTGTAATACCCAATTGAAGAAAGTGTTAAAGCATTACGGGGTTAGCATAGGGTGGCATCAGCTTACCACCCATAAACAAATGGGCAACCAGAAGTTTCTAATAGAGAAATAAAGAAAATATTAGAAAAAATTGTGGCTTCATCAAGGAAAGATTGGTCAATCAAGGTTGATGAAACTCTGGAGGCGTATAGGACTATATATAAAACTCCTATTGCCATTTCCCCATTTCAACTTATTTATGGGAAAGCTTGCCATCTTCCAGTGGAATTGGAGTACAAATCATATTGGGCATTAAAGACACTAAATTTATATTCTAAAGTAGTTGGGCTAAAGAGGAAACTTCAAATCCAGGAACTTAAAGAGATGAGATTAAATGCATATTGTGCTGGTCATAGTTCAGTTCTCGGTAGCAATTCTGCGAAAGCTCGATTCTTGGGCAGAGCAGGGAGACAACTCGGTTGTTGGGCCTGGGTGAAATTCGCGTAAGTGGCCTTTTTCAAGGATAGGCCCAAAGTGCCCAGGAGGCTCGTTACGTAAATAAATCAATATACACATGCTTATAGATATATTTGGGGTGGTGAATATAATATATGTTATTATTGCGTATATTTATATTTGATATTATTGGGTAATTGTTATTATTACGTGGAAATATTTTTGTTGTTGCATGTGGCTAGTTGCTAGCAACCCTAAGTAGATAGCGAGATGCATCGATAACGGAAAGTGGGCTAGCGGATAGCACCGAAGGAGTGTTAGTACTTGTTGCATAAGGTTTTCTGTTAGAAATAAAAGCTAACATGATTATTTTTCAGTTAAGATTTTCTTATCTCTAGGGAGAATAGTTGCATGTTGCATGTTGCATGTGCGGTTATAAAAGGGGCCTAAGACCCTAGAGGAAAGGTACGTTGTTTTTGCACACTAGACTGAAAACTGGTTACTTTTGGTGAACCCTAACCGACTTGATCGTCGGAGTGTAATCAACAGGTAGGGCGCCCTCTGACCCAACAGAGCCTTATTCTAGCATCGAAAAGGATACATGAGCCTGATTCCCGAAAAGGTAGTCCAGAAGAAGGAGTAGGAGACGTTCAACCTAGTCAACCGGCAGGAGAGTCAACCGGCTAGAACATTTGGCACCCACCGTGGGGCCTGCTAAAACTTGATCCCATCAACATTCTGATTCGAGTCTACAGACGACGATGAGGAATACGAGGCAAGTTCCACGGGACAATAAGGAGGTGAGGGTCCCACACTGCAACAACTTATGGAGACCATTAGGAATCTCTAGGAGGCCAACGAACGGTCCATACAAGATCAAGAAAGAGTACGAGAAGAGTTATGCAAAACCAATGAGGAGTTGCACAAAGACCAACAACAGCGAGATCGGCGTATCTTGAGGGAGCGACATTCAAACCTGTCTGAGAGAGACTTCCCTGAGCCTTTCTCACGGGCTATCATGAACGAGCTAGTACCCGCACATTACGTGGCACCTAAGATCACCTTCACAGGAGTAGAAGAATCTGAAAGTCATCTTACTGCGTTTAATGCCCAGATGATCATCTCGGGTGGGTCAGACGCAGTGAGGTGCAAGATGTTCATGGGCGCTTTCACGGGTACGGCGATATAGTGGGTCAATGGACTCCCAGATGTGGATCAAGGATGATCTTGAAGCTTTTATGTCTCCAAATCCATGGTGTTTGATGGAAGGGTGAAGTTGTTACCAGTGTGGGTGGGATCTGGATATATTAATGTGTAATCCACTTTTTGTTTGAATCTAAAATTGTTTGGAATCAAAACCTTTTTAAAAAATCTTGTTTTATAAAGAAGTGGAAAAACAACCAATTGTTTAACACTTAGTGATTTTTTAAAAGGGTTTGAAGCTGTTTGACTTGGTTGACTTTGCTGTCAAACAAATTCAATCGGTTGGTTCGAAAATTCAACCGATTGTTTGTTGAAAATCCATAACAGAATTTCTGTTATGTTTGAAAATCAGCTTTAAATGTCTTCTAACTGAATAGGCTTCTTCTTTAAATGTTTTTAACAAACTTTTGGAGTTTTTAAAAAGGTTGTTATACACGCTTACAGATTGATAACAGTTTTTAGACATTTGTGAAACTGTGAAAACATAATTTAGTTTTCAAGATTTGCATTCAAGCTTTTGGGTTTTCACAAAGAAGTGGAATAAAATTGTTGTAATCTTTTGATTTGATCTTCATCAGGTGTAATCCTTTCTCTATATCTTGTATTTCTAAATATTGGTGTGTAAATGTAGGATCAGAGGGTGTTCTAATTTCTGTGGTGTTTGTGTGCCAAAGGAAGTGTGTGACTTGAGGTGTTCAAGGTCACTTCTTTGGTGGTGTGTTTGTAATCTGGATTTTGATTGCATAGTAGATACCCAGTGATTTCTGGGGA
>Ga0123342_1007208_pt1 | contig 14849 bp, 9 predicted proteins | sample Turbeawhitnodule_FD_89960 | JGI IMG/M metagenome (GOLD analysis project Ga0123342, IMG submission 89960) | Root nodule microbial communities of legume samples collected from Mexico - Turtle bean Mexico white nodule | ecosystem: Host-associated > Plants > Roots > Nodule | place: Mexico: Nepantla...
AAAGAAGTGACCTTGATCCCCTCAAGAAACACACTTCCTTTGGCTCAGCACACACACCAAGAATGTTGATCTTGACAACCTCAAGAGCACACAACCCTTCTTGGCTTTACAACACTAGAATGTTCACAAATTACATAACGAATTACACTGTTATAGAATCAACTGAAATCAATACAGAATAATCCTATTTCACTTCTCTCTTGAATAACCAAAGCTCAAAGTGAAAACTCAAATGCTTGAAAGCTCCTTGAAAAACTGAAATATGTTTTTCTTTCTTGTTGTTTGTTATAAAACATTAACAAACTATTTATAGTATTCAAATCTTGGTCAAAGCATTTAAAGCAGGAGCGTATTCGGTTATGAAATCAATTAAAGCTTATTCAACTAACAAAACTTATTCTGTTAGGATTTCAAACAAACAATCGGTTGAAAGAGTGAATCAATCGGTTGTTTTTGGTTTGACAGCAAGTCAACCATCCAAAACATTTTCAAAAATCTTTCAAAAACACCTAAGTATAAAACAATCGGTTGTTTCAACAAAACAACAAGTTGTTTTTCACTTAGTTTGAAAAACACTTTAAACTTTAAAAGATTTGAAAACACTTAAGTTTTAGATTCAACAAAGAGTGGATTACAAAGATAATCTACCCGAGATCCTACTCTAAAGCACAACAACAATTCAAAGCTTGAATTCACTTGATTCAACAATTTGTCCCTTCATGTGAGATTTCAAGAATGTCCCACATTTCCTTTACTGAGCTACACTGTGATACCCTGAAAAATTCATTACAACTCAAGGCAGTTATTATATTCTTAGCGATCTAGTCAAACTTGGCTTTTTACTTTCATCCTCAATCCAAAGGTTTATCAATTAAAACCTCATCTCTTCTGACTTGAGGTATAAAGGGATCATTTTCAATTGTTTCCCAAACACCCTTATCAATTGAATGCATAAAGATTTTCATTCTCACCTTCCAAAACTAGTAATTAACACCATAAAACAGTGGTGGTCTGTTTATGGAAGCACCTTACCCAAAACGATTTTTTTCAGAAAAAATTAGAAACTTGAATATTTTTCAAGAACCTAGCTTAGATTCCAATTGATGGCTTAAACAAGAGAGGGGTAAATTGTTTGTCAAAGATTTTCGTAAAGATTGATTAAGAAATTAAAGAAAGCAATCAACCAAAGATACAGAAACTGTTTTTAGAATTTTAATTGATTGAAATTGCGTTTTAATCGGTTGTTTATACCAGTAGCAGAAACAAAATTAACACAAACAATTATAAGGAGATAGAGATAGAAAGATTTACACAACGAGATTTATACTGGTTGACTCAACCTTGAGCTACATCCAGTTCTCAGAACGACCTCTGAGTTCCACTAGTAATCAATTCCAAATTACACCAACACACCATAAAGAGGTGACCTTGAACACCACAAGACCCACTCACCCTTTTTGCAACACTACACACCTCAAGTCAAAACACCCTCTGACTTTGCAGGATTTCACACGCACTTACAGTTAATAAAAATACAATTAGAAGAACCTTGAAAGGGATAGAAAAGACCTGAGATTACACAAACCAGGAAACCCTATGATCAGATCTTGTACTAGTGCAAAGCTTAACAACAATCTTGCAAATCTTTTGAAAAATTCTTTCAAAAACAAATCTCAATCTCTATTTCAAACTCTTTAAAACTTGTATATTGTTTTGAAAGAAAGGCTATATTTATAGCACTTGAAAACTAGTCGTTCAAGGCAACATTAATGAGCTAAAACGGTTTTGATCACATTCAAAACAATTAAAACAGGTTTTTAAAAAGTTGTTATGAAAATACACAATTAACCAGTTGAAACCGTTATAATACATGACCTTAAACGAGAGGGGGGGTGAATTGTTTAAGAGGGTTTTTTAAAACTTTTTTAGGTTTAACAAAATTCTTTGTGTAAATCCAGAACAAGAATCAAGTTAGCCAAGAATTTAATCAATTATACAACAAAGCAACAGAAAAACAATCGGTTGTTTCTTCGAAACAATCGATTGTTTATATCAGCAAAGCTTAAAACAAAAATTAAATGAGTTCAGGGTAAGAGAGAAATACACCAACAGTTTATACTGGTTCACTCTTAAGCCAAGAGCTACATCCAGTCCCCAGAATACCACTGGGTAATTCACTAAGCAATCAAACCAAATTACAAAACACAAACCACCAAAGTAGTGAGTGACCTTGAACCCTTCAAGAAACACACTACCTTTGTCAAAACACACTAAGAGTATTGATCTTGAACACCTCAAGAACACACAATACTCCTTGGCAACACTACACCAAAAATACAGTAGGTTTAGAAAGAATTACATCTTATCACAGTACAATCTGAATTGAATACAATTCCAATCCTATTCCACTCTTTTTGAAAACCCAAAGCTTGATGTGAATCTTGAAATCTTAGAATCAAATCTGTCAAACTGAATTTCTCAAAACCTTTTCTTACTTATTTGAAAACATAAACAAATCATTTATATTTTCCAAAGATTGGTCAAAGCAATTAATGAAGGAGCGTATTCAGTTGGAAAACATTTAAGTAGATTCATCATTCAAAACTCAATTTTGTTAGGATTTTCAAAGAAACAATCGGTTGAAACCACGAAACAACCAATTGTTTGGCTTGACAGTTAAGTCAACCAAACCAAACAGTTTCCAACCTTTTTCAAAACTCCTAAGAGTAAAACAATCGGTTTATTCGACAAAACAACAGGTTGTTTTTCACTTAGTTGGAAAAACACTTGATTTCAAAAAGGTTTTTAATCACATTAGTTTTAGATTCAACAAAGGAGTGGATCACACTTTATTCTACCCAGATCTCACCCAAACACAGCAGCAACACTAACCTTTCATCAAACACCTTGGATTTGGATTCTTCAAAGCACTTGATCACTCTTGATCAACAAAAACCACGATTTAACCGGTTGAATTCGTTACACAGTTACATAACCAAGTCAAAAACAGTTTCAAAAACCATTAAGCCAACTAAGTGACAAACAACCGGTTATATCGATTATTCAACCGGTTGTTTGCCCTTTGCTTAGAAAAACACTTTATTTCTTAAAATCAGATTGGTCAAGCTTTGTGCAAGGATTTAAAATTGATCTTTAGATAGATTCTAAACATTCTAATCTAAACCCAAACCAAAAGCAGTAGAGCTTCAAACTTCATCTTGGATATGAAACATCAAAGCTTCCATGCTCAAAACATAGGTCATATGATTTCTTTTGATTTAGATCTTTGTCGAATCTCATCATCTAATGGTCAAATCTTTTTATTGCCAAATGAAAAGACAAGCTGACGTGAGTTGATTAAGAGATGACCCATGAATAGACACTTTCAAGATTTAGGATCAAGATTCACTAACAATTCAAGAACACAAATCAAGAACCCATAACCAAATTGAAACCCGTTAAAGAAGATGAACCAAATAGAACAATGAAATAAACTACTTTAAGCCAAATGGAAACCCATGAACCGATAGAAACTTCAGTTGGAAGCACATGAACCGATTAGAACAACAAGCAAACAATTCCAACCGATCAAAACAAGAAACAAACAAGTTCTACTTAATAGGAATTAAGAACCATAACAAAAACATGACATGGAAATGGAAGAAAAAGATGAAGGAGAAACTTATGTGGTTATAGACATGAGAATGGTAACACCACTTGAAGGATGAATGACTTCAAGAGGAGTGAAAAATGTCGCCACTTGAGAGCTTTCAAAACCCACAAGATAAGACTAGAAGAAAGAGAACAAGTCTCACAAAGAACCCACTCAATTTTGAGGAGATTAACTCTACTTTCAATTTCAATATCAATTGTCCTTTTTAGAAAAAGCCATGCACCTCTTTATAGTGTAGAGGTCGGTCACATGAAAAGGTATACAGGGCATGGGAAGGAAAATGAAAAGGTCGTCCAACTAATCACATGCTCCATGAAAAAGTGACTTTTGGTACTACTCTTCATAAGTCCTATACTCCTATTCATAATTCCTTTTTATGTTCTATTTTAAAAACTATTCTAAAGATATTACAAAGAGATATTAATTGAGCTTGGGCTTCATCTTTTAAGAAGACTAATAAGAAGAACTTTAAATGCTTTGGGCCTTGTCCATTTCTTCTATTGATGAAGTCTTTATTTGCTTGTTGAGATGACCCTTCAAGTTTAGCATCCTTGGTCATCTTTATGTATTTTTGGGTTACATCATGCCCTCCAAGTTGGAGAAAATTCGACCAAGAATTTAGTACTCCTGCATTAGACAAAGTCAGTTTGCAATTAGATAAGAGAATGCAAGAAGAGATAGGGAAACTTGACTTAGCATTTGTAAGCGTTGGGAGTTCAGAAAAAGAGGTCCTATAGACAGACCATGTTGGAAAATATTGTTTGGGATGATGATATTTTTTGGAAAAAGTCCTCTTAAATGGTGAAAACCATTAGGAGGTACGTACAAATCATCCCTAATATTCTTTAACTACGATGGTGTGGAAGTAGGAACCTTGGGTAATGGAAAAAGACAAAGAAGAAGAATACCTTGGAGGATCAAGTTGAGGCATAGCACGAGTCAACATTAGTGATTTAGTTGATAAGGTAGTGTGACTCGGTTTATCATTTCCTTATTTTTCTTTCTCTTTTTCTCTTTTAGATTTCATTTTTATTTGGTCCTTATGAACCACTTGGGGAGAGAGGGGTTTTAAGGTAACCTTACGCCCTTGGAAGGAAAAAGACATTATATTGGATAGGCCACTATGTAAAACATGTCTATCATATTGCCAAGGCCTTCCTAAAAGAACATGAGTTGCTTCCATGGGCACAACATCACATAAAACCTCATCTTTATAATTTCCTATTGAAAAGATTATGAGGACTTGTTTGTTCACCATGATTTCACCTTCGGCACTAAGTCGTTGTAATTTATAGGGTTTGGTATGAGAGATAGTGGGTAAGGCTAACTTCTCCACAACTCTTGTACTAGCCACATTAGTACAACTACCCCCATCAATAATCAAGGAACATAACTTGTTGGTGATAAGACATCGGGTGTGGAAAATATTTTCTCTTTGGGTATCATCGAAAGGTTTTGGAATTGTTCCCATCATTCGTCTTATCATCAATAAGTCACCTTCACAACGTATGTCACCTTCATATTCACTAAGGGTTTTTGAAGGGGAAGGGGAGTTAGATATAGATGAGTTATCACTATGTTCACTAACTACTTGATCCCCCTTAACCATCATGGTTCTCTTTGTTGGACAATTTGCGGCTATATGAACAAAACCTAAACATTTAAAACATTTTTTACTTGAGGTCTTGGTAGGTGATATAGGAGTGGAAGGTGAAGGCTTAGACTCTCTAGCTTTGTAAGTGGATTCTTTAAAATTTGAAGCAAAAGTTGAAGAAGATTAGTTTTTGTTTTTCCAAGAAGAGTGGTAAAAGCCATCATCGTGAGGTTTTTGAAAAGAAGCTTTCTTTGAAAGTTAGGATTCTACCTTGATGGCAAGGTGAACCAAATTTTCTAAAGAAGAATATTCATGTAATTCTACCACATCTTAGATATTCTCTTTAATCCACTTACAAATCTAGCCATCTTTGACTCTTCACTTTCATGCGTGTCAATCTTAATAAGCATCGTTTCAAGCTCTTTAAAATAAGCATCCACATTAAACGTGCCTTGATGAAACCTTTGGAGTTTCAACAAAAGGTCTTTCCTATAATGTGGAGGCATAAATCTAGCACGCATGCATTGTTTTAAATTCTCCCAAGAGACCACAGGTTGTCGCTTGTTTAAACCATTGTCCATGAGAGTTTTGTGCCACCATTGCATGGCATAGTCCATAAATTCTAAGGAAGCTAATCTAACTTTTTGATCATTTTGGACCTCATGTACATTAAAATTTTGTTCTACTCTAGCCTCCCAACCTAAATACACATTAGGATTACCATTTCCACTAAAACTAGGTAATTTTACATATGGAAATAAGGCTTTGCCGCATTTTGGCGCCTATCTTCATAATTGTGGTGCCTCCTCATTCGGTTTCTTCATCAAATTCACCATAATTTTGAGAACTTCTTGAATCATATCTATGATGATGTCTTCTTTGTCTTAGAGACCTTTCATGGCGCATTTCCAATCTTTGGAGTCTTTCCTCCAATTGTCTCATTTCTTCATCTTTTTGTGCAATTGTCTTTTTAGCTTCCTTCAATCTCCAATTAGGAAAGCTTTTTAGGAGAATGTTGTTTAGATGATTCACCACTAGAAAGATATTATCAAATAAAAACAAAGAACAATCAACAAACAATTAGAAGAAAACAAGCTATATGGCAAAAATTGCTCACAGCCAAAGAAGAAAAGACAAAACAACTCCAAGAAAATTTTACTTTCCTTAATCAAAGTCTCCTTGTGGATTGGGTAAATCTCAAGTGAAAGATGCCAAAGCAAACCACACTTGCTCAAAGCCAAATCACCACAAAACTTTAAGGAAGAAGAAAAGACAAACAAGAAAAGTGTAAAACAAGAAAGGTTAAACCAAAATGACAAAAGAGATGTGACAAAACTTAGAAATAGAAGACAATCAAGAAAAACACAGAAGAAGACTCAAAGAACCTTACTAAACCTTTAACTATGACACTTTTGAACTAGAAAATTGTTCAAGCAAAAGGATACAAAATTCCACAAAAGTAAAAAACAATTTGTCAATCAAGTTGAATCCAAAAGTGTGAAAAATGAATTTCTAAACCAATTAATAAGCAAGATGCCTTTAAAAATAATTGTTCACTATTTTGGAAACAAATAACCATTGTTTTAACGTTAATTAGGTACTGTTTTGGGTATTATAATACAAAACCCTTGCATTTTTTTTATCCTAATTGCATCAAGCAAAGTTTCAAGAACAATTAATTTCACAACAAAATTTTTGGAGGATTCAAGACAATTGAACACTTGCAATCATATGTTTGGAACTTAACATCAACTTTTACTAAAACAAAGTTCTAATAGAATTGGAAGAGTCACAATTAAAAGTAAGCAGGAAGAATCAAAATAAGAACACTAAAGAACATATGACACAAAGTAAAAGCAAGATCAATGAAAAGGCACAACAAGAAACATATTCAAAACAAAAAATGCAATGAATATAACAAGGAAAAAAAATCTGCACAAGAATTAAAGGTTCTGGAAAATTAAAAACAAGAATGTATTGACAAGAAATTAAAGAAACTTGAATTTAAAGAAAAAGAATGTAAAAGTACTTGAGTTAAAAGTGTCAAATCAACTCAAAACAAGAACAAACCCATGGATCATGATACCACATGATGTGAGTTGACTAGGAGATGACCATGAATAAACACTTTCAAGAATTAGGATCAAGATTCACTAACTATTCAAGAACACAAATCAAGAACCCATAACCAAATTGAAACCCATTAAAGAAGATGAATCGAATAGAACTATGAAACAAACTACTTTAAACCAAATGGAAACCCATGAACCGATTGAAACTTCAGTTGGAAGCACATGAACTGATTAGAATAGCAAGCAAACAATTCCAACCGATCAAAACAAGAAACAAACAAGTTCTACTGAATAGGAATTAAGAACCACAACAAAAACATGTTTTAGATTTTTGATATGACATGGAAATGGAAGAAAAAGATGAAGGAGAAACTTATGTGGTTGTAGACATGGGAATGGTCACACCACTTGAAGGATGAATGGCTTCAAGATGAGTGAAGAATGTCGCCACTTGAGAGCTCCCAAAACCCAAAAGATAAGACTAGAAAAAGGAGAACAAGTCTCACAAAGAACCCACTTAATTTTGAGGAGAGTAACTCTACTTTCAATTTTAATATCAATTGTCCTTTTTAGAAAAATGCCAAGCACCTCTTTATAGTGCAGAGGCCGGTCACATGAAAAGGCATAAAAGGCATGGAAAGGCAAATGAAAAGGTCGTCCAACAAGTCACATGCTCGATGAAAAAGTGACTTTTGGTACTACTCTTCATAAGTCCTATACTCCTATTCATACTTCCTTTTTATGTTCTATTTAAAAACTATTCTAAAGATATTACAAAGAGATATTAATTGAGCTTGGGCTTCATCTTTTAAGAAGACTAATAAGAAGAACTTTAAATGTTTTGGGCCTTGTCCATTTCTTCTATTGATGAAGTCTTTATTTACTTGTTGAGATGACCCTTCAAGTTTAGCATCCTTAGTCATCTTTATGTATTTTGGAGTTACATCACAAGCTCTACAAGTTTGATCCAATAGTTTTTAGGTTGCAAAAGATTACATGCATGCTAATTATAAAAAATGAGAAATAATCATGGTATACAAGGCTTGAGCTTTTGAAACTTGAAGTACATTTCAAAGCCTTTTATATATAAAAAAAAAACATATTCTAAAATAACCAAATTTTATTTTTTTTGGAAAAGCTCATTTTCCCTTATCATTTGCTCTTACTTAAGTTATATGTCTCCTTAATATTTAATCATAAAATTAAGAAAGTATATTTCATCATAGAATAATTAAGCTAAAACAATTTATCAACACAAATTTATGAAAGAAGAAAGACTTTACCTTTTAAACATACAAATTTGGAAATAAGATCTGGGGTGAGGTTGATCAGCAATATTCAACCAGCTAGCCGAAGGGTGAGACTGATCAGTAGTATTAAACTAGTGATGCAACTAATTAGAAAAATACAATCCATCGAGCTAGGGAACGACTGATCAACAAAAATTCAACAGTCAACCTCGAGGCGCGATTAATTAGAAAAATCCAACTAGTTGAGTTAGGGGTGACTGATCAACAAAAAATCAACCAATGGACCTAAGGGTGAGTCTGATCTACTAAAATCCAACCATTTGATCTGGTGGTGTGACTGACCAACAAAAATTTAATTTATCAATCTTGGGACACAACGGATCAACAAAATTTAACTAACTGATCTAGAGGCGCGATTGAGCAGCAAAGATTCAACTAGTCGAGCTAAGGGCGCGATTGACCAGGAAAAAAATCAACTAGTTGATTTAACAATGCGACTAATAAGCAAGATCAACCACCAGAGTCGTGGTTGTGGCTAATCAACAAAAAATTCAACTAGTCGATTTGGGGTGTGGTTGATCAGGAAAATTCAACCAGCTGAATTGGGGCGTGACTGGTCAACAAAAATTCAACCAATCGATCTAAGTCGGAGTTAATCAACAAAATTTAATCAGTCGAACTAGGACCGCGATTGATCGTCAAACTTTAAATGGACAATCTAGGTGTGGTTGATCAACAAAACATCAAACAATCCACTAAAGGTGTGATTAATCATAAAAATTTCAACCATTTAATTTGGAGTGCAACTGATCATCAAAATTCATCCAGTCGAACTAAGGTGCGACTGATCAGCAAAAATTCAATCAATAAATATGGGGTTCAGCTAATCAAAAGAATTTAACCAGCTGAACTAGGGCATGTCTAATCAAGAAAATTTAAATAGTAAATTTGGGGGTGCACCTAATCAGCAAAATTCAACCAACTGAGAGAGGGGCGTAGTTGATCACCATAAAATTTCCCCAAGAGCACGATTGATTAGAAAAATTTAACCAATCAATCTCAGGATGTAGTTGATCATCGAAATTCAACTAGTCGATGTGGGACGCAGCTGATCAACAAAATTCAACCTAACGAGTTGGGGTTGCGGTTGATCAGCTAAATTCAACCAGTCCATTTGAGGATGCAAATGATCAACAAAAATTCTACCATTCGATCAGGGGACATGATTGATCATCAAAATTCAGCTAGTCGATCTGGGGATGCGACTGATCAGCAAAAATACAATTTGTTGACCTAGGGGCGTGACAGATCAAAAAAATCCAACCAGATGAGCCAAAGGTGCTGCTAATCATTAAAATTCAACCAGTCCACCTGGGGGCATCACTAATAAGAAAAATTCAACTAACCAAGTTGAGAGTGTGGCTAAAATTCAACAAGTCAATTTTGGTGCGACTGATCTTAGTGAGTATTTGATAACCTTATGTTGCAAGATCAACATTCTTGATGAAAATGATGATGTCAAAACTAAGATTGCAAGAAGTAAAACACTTTCGTTAGTGTCCTCTTCCTTGGTTTTACCTTCTTTTTGTTCCAAAACACACAAAAAAACATGTTTTCAAGTGGAATTTGATCAATTGTGGAGGCATTTTCTCTCTGCCTCTTCTTTTTCTACTTCTTTTTCTTTTTAATGTTTGTAATGGTGGTAGTGTTCAGTACGTGGAGACTCTTCGGAGCAAAATCATCGGAGCAGGAATTAGAAAAGGGTTTAGGATTTTTAAAAAAAAAATTCTAACCCTTTCCCAAGTGAATTTTCCCATAAAAGTGTCAAAGAAAAAGTAAAGGAAGAGGTTCTTTCAGTTTGAATGATTGAGGATTGAAATGGTGATCTTCATTGTTCTTCCGTCTTGTAGGTTTTATAGTTTTCTTTTTCTTGAGATCTGAAATATAGAAATACTATAAACTTTGATCTTGTACTACCATCCTAAAAGAAAGAAATAAACTTCATCATATCTACTGAAACTGTGTTACACTAAGTTCTTCAATATAAAAAAGGTGTTGGGAAATGTTTCTTCAGGTTCCACAATGGGCGTCAATGTTCTGGTTCAAAGTTTAAATGGTCTTAAATTAGAGCATTCAAGTTGAGTCTCCTTATTGATAATGAGAGATGTATTTATAAGCTCTGGTTACTTTTCTGTTATCTTCTAAATCTTAACTAATATTATCTAACCTTTAAAGTTTATATCTTCATCAAATGATTTCAAGTACCACTAGTAGGTATCCCTTTATTCTTGGCTAAGATTTTGAATATTTTTATTGAATGTCTCTAGTAATAATTAATAGGCCTTATAATAGACTTTAGATAAGTTATATTCCTTATTAATAGGAGATTAGACTAAGTACTAGTACAAGGATGAGTTTTCATATTCACAATTCATCCTCTCAACTAAATTTGTCTTCTCAATCTTTTTTTGATACTTTCTCAAAATATTTAGTATATCAAGGAGACCCTAATGTTGTGTTTGGATTGGGGAGTGGAAGTGTGAGGATTTGAAAGGAAAGTGTGAAGAGAGTGAGTTTGTTTGGATTATGGTATATTAAAGGGGGTATGTGTGAGGAACGTTCATTGAAGTCCATGAGTGATATGACGGTTGTGAAACAACTTTTAATTTTTTTAAAAGGTTTAAAATGAAAGTTCACAAATTTACCCTTTGTCTTTAAGAATATTTGAATAATGAAATATGACTTTTTTTTAGATTTGAGTTAATTAAAATTTTGAATTATTTTCGAGTACCATTGAATAATTATTTTGTATATTTTAATTATTTATTATTAAAACATTCTAGAGAAGACTTCAAAAAAATACAAATAATGTAAAATTATCAGAATAAAAAAAACTATTAGATAAAAATAAATAATATTTTAATATAGTAATTACAAAAATTTAATTAAAAAACATTTTTATATTAAATTGAAATAACTATAATAATATTGTTTTTGTATTTTTATTAATATAATTATTATTATATATTTATTTTTAATATATTATATTTTTATTAATAATATTAACAATCATTTGTTAAAGATAAAATTAAAATATTATTATCATTATTATATAATAAATTTATTTAATCATTATTAAAAAAAATTAGTTTATATTTATTATTATTATTATTTTGAAATTTAATTTTAATTAATATTATTATTTATAAGTTTATTCTATTTTATAAATTAGTTTTAAATATTATTATTTATAAAATTTAATACATAAGAAACATTGAAATCGGTCTTGCAAGTGTTATGTTTTGGGTGACTCCATTGAAAATAAAAACAAAGTTATAGTGTGCAAAGGTTCAGTGCTAAGATGTAACTCCTCATGGTCTAGGTGGCTTTTATTGCCTTTTTGTGCATGGAAGAGAGAAACCTCATAAACTACTCACCCACAAATGTCCACCTGCAAATACTCTCATAACCATGGAAACAAACACCCAACTCACTTTTCCTCCCATCTTTGAGAATAGTAAAACTATGAAAATAAACACAATGTAAGAAAAATCTATTAGGTGAAAGCCCTGGACTATCAACTTCTATCTCATACCTACATTGTCGACAACCTTATTCACCCCTTTATTGATGTTGCTTAAAAAGGGAGAGGGATAATGAACATTTCAAGGCAAGATTTGCCAGGGATTCACTCCAAGCCTAACCCAGTTCTGACATTTATTAACCATTAAGAAAAATTCGCTTGGCTTAGGCTTCAAGATAAATCCCTTTGTTCCCAGACTTGGTGCAAGTTGGCTCAAGCTCTTTTTGAGTGAAATCAAGCTTTCAAGCTTTCTTCAGGATTAACGATGTTATCTTGCTCAGCCCTTTGGAATTCTTTCAGTCTTTTCTTCTTTGGATTCGTTCCATTTTCTTGTCCTCAATCCGCTCAACATATATAGAGGCACTCAATGTTTTGAGTGTTTTCCTTGGAGCTTGCTCTCTGGACTCAATTCGATGAGTCATTCTGTGTTGGGCATATTGGCTTTTTTCCTACATCCTTGTTTTCTTGGTTTTCTGCAAGAATTATGCAAATTTCTTCTTTCCCTCTTTGTCTTCGTGTGCAACTGGAGTTGGAAGGTTTTTAACGTGTTTTTCACTAGTTTTTATTCATATTCCACACGAATTACTTGCCTATCGTACTATTAATTTTACTACAATTTAACACTTATCAACAAGCTATATTCAACTCTAGCCCAACTATATGGCTTGTACGTTGTGAACTTTTACCATGCATTAGTGCAAAAGGTTATGTTACTTAGGAAGATAAACATTGTTAACGGTCAAGGATGTTGCGTAAGCAAAAGTACATTTAAAGTTGCATAGAGTGTTTTAATGTGACATCTATAACAAGCTCAACAGATGTAGAAAGGACATTAGAAAAGTTGAAGCTACTCAAAAAATATAAAATGTCTCTTATCAACTATCTTCCTCCAACGCCTATAAAGCCTTCCACAAGAAGATGATTTACACATTTGATGAAACATGATGCCAAACTACAATGCTATCGCCACTCCCGTGCGAACCCCTTCCTTGCACGCGCCACACAACCAATGACTTTTCTAATCTTGTGGGTTTATATTTCAAGTTATTTTTTCAAATTAGTAATAATTCTTCTATTGTATTTAATTAGTATATTGATGATGGAGATAATATTAATTTTTATTGAATGCCTTGATGTTGAGTCTCGGGTGTCCAACCCTCAATAATTTTTTTTACATTTTTTTTAAATGTGTATATGTAAGATATTATGTTTAATATTTATTTAGAATTTTTCATTGAAATATCCTTAATTTTTCGTTTGAGATTTAATACCTTAACTTGTGTAGTACTCTCAAATTTTAAAAGTATCTTTCGTTTAAAAATTGGTGGTGCAGTACAACTATTATTTTGAATCTTGAATTGTCTAGTTGGACAATTTAGAAATAATAATCACTTTTTATTAGTTGATTAGTAACTAACTTATAATAAACATTTTATATATTTGACTTAATTTTAGGATATTCTATTTTGTGTTGATCTTCAGGTGAATATTTAATTGTGAAGATTTTGTGTCCCCACTTTCATTTCATGTTACCTGAGGTGAAACAAAACACATATGGATTTTTGGACCCTTAACTCTTTGGTCCACTAGGTAACAAAAGAGCATAAACACAAACATACATCACCAATACGTTATTGAAGGGACGTAATTGAAAGTTGCCATTTAGATTTAACAGTTTTACACCAATAATTATTTTGGTATAATACTTTATATTAAATTAATAATAGGTTTACACAAATTTAAATTATTTATAGTTAGAAATTTGATTTTTTGAAGATTTAAATAAACAAAATACGAAATAATCTTGCTATTTTTTGTTCGAGATTTCTGTCTTGGATATCAAAATAAGTAAAATACAAATAATCTTACTGATTTTTTTTGACATTGATAAGTTCCTTTGTATCCCTACCAGGGAGTGTAAAAATAATTTAAAATTATTATTTTAAAATTAAAAGAATATGTATATATATATATATATATATATATTTTTGATCCTGCCGGTTGACCAGAGCGCAAGAGTCTTGTCACGTCGAAGGTTCCTCCTTCTGGATCGGTTTTGCACCACGCTAGCTTCCGTCCTTCAAACCTCGATTCTCCTCAGGAACCTGAAAAAGACAGAGTGGCGCCGCTGCGGCTGATCGCGCTCCGACGCTCAAGTCAGTGACGGAATCACCAAAAAACTAAGAGAGAAAAGCTAAAAACTCAAGGAACCGTGCAATATTCTCTCAGCGTACTCAAGTGTTCTCACAAGCGTAAAGAAGTGTTCTAAACGCGCGTACCTCAGAATTTGTTAAGAGTCCCTTATATACCTGGCCATTTTCTCTCTCCTGACGGTTACACCTCCGGACACGTGGCTCGCATCCAGCTGTACACGTGTCACCATCTGGAACGTCCTCTACTTGAGCGTCACTTCTACTCTTCAGTCTGTTCGACTAAGTTACCCATGCAAGGAGTAACTCGGTGCATAGCTGCCTTGGAGCGCGATCTCTACTAGTGGCGAGCACGGGGTGTCACCATGCACACCTTCTTTGTGGTCTCGTTTGCCGCTATCACGATCTGCTTTACTTGTTCATCGTGTATGTTCTGGTAAGCTGTTCCCTTGCCTCAACCTCTGGCAAGGTAATGATCATCTGATAACTTCGTCCTTATGTATATATATATATATATATATATATAT
>Ga0123342_1007209_pt1 | contig 14843 bp, 14 predicted proteins | sample Turbeawhitnodule_FD_89960 | JGI IMG/M metagenome (GOLD analysis project Ga0123342, IMG submission 89960) | Root nodule microbial communities of legume samples collected from Mexico - Turtle bean Mexico white nodule | ecosystem: Host-associated > Plants > Roots > Nodule | place: Mexico: Nepantla...
GATTCACTCAAAAAGAAGACTTTGAGATGTTCATATGGTCACAAGGCACACTTACATAAATTGAGAAATGAAAACACACATACTCTCTTTGAAGTTTCTCTTTTGATCAACACTATGCATGTGCCAAGGATGTCTCTTGACATTCAAAGAACAATGCAAGACATATACAATTGAAAAGTGTAGGTATAAAGATTGTCTTTGCTCTTGATATTCTTCCCTTTAGCAGTCATTCTTCAAGCCCAAAAGTGATTCTTGGCTGCCAAGGATACCTGCAAGAAAAAATTAAGAAGCAAGATTTGGTACCCTTAACAATTTGGGTCTAATGATGTTAGTAGGAACCTTAGGAACCTTAAAGACTGTCCCGACCGGTCCTCGGTTATGAACTCAGAGGCTGACCTCAGACCTTGTGCACCGGTACTTAGCAATGGGAGGGGGCCACGCGAAGTGGGTCCCAGACGCGTACCCGGGAGTCGGTCATTCTTTGAGATTGCTACCCTAAGCCTAATGTCGGAGATCGATATCGGACCTCACCAGTAGAGGGAGAAGATCGGACATCGGCCGTCAGGATGAAGTGAAAGCCCCGTAAGGTGGGCCCTAGAATTTCGTTAAGATAACAGTTAAAAGACAAAAGATGGATGGAAAGCCTAAGGCATGAGAGACCCCTGCATGTAGGGAGCCTGACGCATGAAGGCGCAACATCATGGATAATCCTAGGGGGCGTAAGAGCCCAGTAGAATTAGGGTTTCTAGGGAAGTTGCATGCATGGCACGTGGGTACTTAGGGCACCCGCGAAACAGATGGCGCTGGATATTAGGTGCACCAAGTTGGGACCTAGGTGACCACTCTGATTATTCGTTGCGCTCCAGTTAAAGGAAGTTCATGTGCCAGATACGCTAAGATTATACAATAGCGGCACAGGGACACTTCCCAAGGAACCCTAGACAGTGGTAACAGAACAGAGGTAAACCCTAGTTTTAACCTATATAAAGGGTGTTAAGGACTCTAGTAAGATACGCAACTTTTAAGACTAAAGATATTTTATACATTTGGTGTTCTTTTCCCTAATACTGACTTGAGCGTCGGAGTGCAAACGGCCGCTAGGGTGCCCCTTTGTCTTTGCAGGTGAGAAGTTTCTTGATGGAGAAGGTACAGTTCTCAGGAAAGGATAGAAAGGCCAAAGCAACCGTTGAAGACGACTGGCGAGGCGAGTCAACCGGACAGAACATTTGGCGCCCACCGTGGGGCCCGTTAAAACAAGGTCCCACTCACAATTACGTAAGAAGTCTTAACCAACAAAATGAGGAGTACGAGACGAGCGGCAACTACATCTGAGGGGAGGGCACCCCCCGAGGGGGATAATGTGACCACACAGCAGGTCTTAGAAACGATGCGCGCTCTCCAAGTAGAAGTAGTGGCTTCCCAAGCGAACAACGCAGAATTGCACAGAGCCAATGAGGAATTACGAAGGGGCTTACAACATGTAGGGGAACGCGCGGCGGACGAGCGTGCACCACCAGTACCACTTAGGGCACGTCCCATTCTGTTCTCGCGAGCAATCATGAATGCCTTGTTATCGACAACGTCTCTAGGTCCGAAAGTCTCCTTCACAGGAGTAGAAGACCCAGAGGCCCACCTTACAGCATTCCACACCCAGATGATGCTCACCGGAGGATCTGATGTCGTCTACTGTAAGATGTTGATGAGCACCCTATCAGGCACAGCTCTAGAATGGTTCATCAGCCTCCCCGACAGACACATTACTAGTTTTGATCAATTTGCCACACTGTTCAGGGAACAATAACTTGTCAACAAGGCCCTCACCTGACTCTCCTACAACGTCTTTGATGTCAAGCAGTACCAGGGGGAATCCATGAAGGATTACCTGAACAGATTTGGGATTCGAGTGGTCCTCTTGAAGCCCACCGATGAGGCCATGATAGTTCATGCCTTTGTCAAGGGAATGCTACCTGGGCCCTTTAGCGAATCATTGCTAAGGGTCTACCCGAAGACATTCACAGAGATTTGACACCAAGCGTTAGCACACATTGCCGCAGATGACCGCGTAATGCAGAAGCAAGGCCTCGTGGCCCCTGTCCGGCCACGGGCAACCACCTGACCCCAGCCTGTGAGAGTCCACGAAGCGACAACGGAGATGAAGGGGGCAGAAAAACCCTACGAACGGACTCCAAGGGGGGCACGCACGAGACGGGATCCTCCCCCAAAGCATAACTTCTGGGTGGAGCTCAAGGAGTTGATCCTCCCCCAAAGCATAACATAGCGACAAGATTGAAGGTACCAGCGAATACTGATAGAAAGATGGGGCCCAACAAGAACGCTTGGTGTGAATTCCATCAAGCGAATGACCACCATATACGAAATTGTCTAGCCTTGGCGCATCAACTACATGAGTTAGTGAAGAGCGGATTCCTGAAGGATTACCTGCAAGAAGAAACAGACGATCAGACATTGGTGGCTACAGGAGCAGATCAGAGGCACGGGGTGCCTATTCATGGAGAGGTAAACACTATCTCAGGATGGTTTTCATGAAAGGAATGCGCCTCCCAGACGACAGTAGAGGCACGATAGACAGATCTCGCTCGCGACGTCGACCTCGTTTTTATGCAAGCCGACCTCCAAGATGTCGTACCTCACGATAATGACCCGGTGGTAATTTCTCTAATCGCCGCCGGGAGAAGGGTACGCCATGTCCTCGTAGATCAAGGAAGTTCAGCCGATGTTATGTTCTTAACAACCTTCAACCGTCTATGGTTATCCACAGACCAGTTAAAGCCCTATGCCAGACGTTTGTATGGCTTTGCAGGGAACGAGGTAGAAGTCCATGGGTACATCGAACTAAGTACCACGTTCACAGACAACTTGTCTTTGCGCACCACTAATATCAGATACCTTGTTGTCGATGCACCCTCGGCTTACAACATACTATTGGGAAGACCAACTTTAAACAGGCTGGGGGCAGTTCCCTCCACAAGACACATGAAAGTGAAATTGCCCTCCCTTGAGGGAGCAGTAATCACCATCGTGTTCGATCAGGAAGAAGCTAAGAAGTGTTACGAAAACAGCCTAAAGACAAAAGGAGGAATGTTCTCTGTCACGTCTAGACCACCAAGGGAAGATGGAGCGACCCGAGAAGAGATCATCCGGGAAAACCGACCCAGCCTGCCGGAGGTGTGGTAGAGAGGGAGATCGGGGGGAGGATGTTTAAACTTGGGCAATCTCTGAGCGGAGAGTCGCGTGACCAAATCTCCAAGGTCATAGCACGACACATTGACGCCTTCGCATGGTCCGCCGCTGACATGCTTGCCATTGACCCTGATTTCTTGTGTCATCACCTCACTATGGACCCCAACGTCTGACCTGTCCGCTAAAGAAGACAAAAGTTCAATGAAGAGAAGCGATAGGTCATTCGGGAGGAGACAGAGAAATTGTTAAAGGCTGGCCACATCAGGGAAATCTAGTACCCTGAATGGCTGGCCAACGTGGTGCGGGTAAAGAAAGCAAATGGAAAGTGGAGAATGTGTGTCGACTTCACGGATTTCAACAAAGCCTGCCCAAAGGATTCTTACCCACTACCCAGTATCGATGCCTTGGTAGACAGTGCCTTAGGGTGTAGGTTGCTCAACTTCCTGGATGCCTTCTCCGGCTACAACTAGATCATGATGCATCCCAGGGACGAGTGTAAGATCGCGTTTATGACTGAATCATCCTGTTATTGCTATAAAGTCATGCCTTTTGGGCTGAAGAATGCAGGGGCCACCTACCAACGACTAATGGACAGGGTGCTAGCACCCATATTGGGACAGAAGGTCCAAGCATATGTGGATGACATGGTGGTCACCACCCAGCAAAAGGAACAACATGCAACCGACTTGAAAGAGTTATTCACTATGATAGCAAAATACAGGTTAAAGTTGAACCTGGAGAAGTGCGTGTTTGGAGTAGAGGCAGGGAAATTCCTAGGTTTCTTGCTCACTGAACGAGGGATCGAGGTGAACCCCAAGAAGTGTTCTTTCATAATAAATATGAGAAGCCCAATCTCGGTGAAAGAAGTGCAACAGTTGATAGGGCACATGGCTGCTCTGTCCAGGTTCGTGTCGGCAGGAGGGGACAAGGGTCACCCTTATTTTTAATGCCTGAGAAGGAACAACAAGTTCGTCTGGACCCGTGAATGTGAGGAGGCTTTCGAAAGTTTGAAGTACCTAGCCAGCCCTCCAGTATTGTGCAAACCTGAGCTAGGTACCCCACTCCGCTTGTATTTCGCAGTTACAAAAAGAGCTATCAGCTCGGTCCTGTTACAAGAGCAGGACCAGGTACAAAGACCAATCTATTTCGTCAGTAAGGTGTTGTAGGGGCCCAATGAAAACGCCTAGAGTAAGCAGGTATCCAGTTGTTGGAGAGATAATGCAACAGGTTCACCAGATCGAGGAAGGAGAAACTTGGATGACAGCTTACCAGTGTTACCTAGCCGAAGGAATACTCCCGTTAGATCCCGCAGAAGCCTGGAAATTAAAGATAAAATTCAAGCAAGTACACCATAATTGATGGAAATTAATTCAAGAACGGGTTCACCCATCCCATACTGGTATGTATGGGGATGGTGAGCAATGCACACGCATCATGGCAGAACTACACGAAGGAATATGGGTACCCACATCGGCGACCGATCTCTCTCATCGAAAGCCCTCCGTGCAGGTTATTACTGGCCAACCATGAGGGAGGACTGCACAAGATGTGCCCAACGATGCAAGCAGTGCCAACAACACACTGATTGGCACAACGCGCCCCCATAAGAGTTGAGATCGATATACAGCCCATGGCCATTCCATACGTGGGGAATCGATATTCTGGGGCCTTTTCCTTTGGCAATAAGGCAGATGAAGTACCACGTGGTTGCCATAAAATACTTCACGAAGTGGATCGAAGCCGAACCAGTAGCACAGATCACGACCCACAAGGTCCAACACTTCGTGTGGAAGAACATAGTGTGCCGTTTCGGGATCCCGAAGTCGTTAGTATCTGATAATGGTACCTAGTTCGCCAGCCAGCAACTGGGTAAGCTATGTACAGAGTTGGGAATAAAGGAAGTGTTTGTGTCAGTAGAACACCCCCAGACGAACGAACAGGTCGAGTCAGCCAACCGAGTTCTGCTCAGAGGTTTGAAAAGAAGATTGGACAAAGCCAAAGGGAACTGGGCAGAAGAAGTTCCTAGAATCGTGTGGGCCTATCACACCACCCCTCAGTCCACAACCAAGGAAACGCCATTTAATTTGGTGTATGGTTTGGACGCTATGATCCCAGTAGAAATCCAGGAGAATTTACCACGTTTCCAGAACTTCGTAGTCGAGGAATCGAACGAAAAAAGAAAGGTAAACTTGGACCTACTGGATGAAGTGAGGGAAGAAGCAAAGATCAAAGTTGAAGCTTTGAAAAGGAGGGTGGAGTACAAGAACAACTCCAAGCTGAGACCTCGGCAATTCCAGGTCGCTGACCTGGTGATGAGGAAGGCTCACCTGTACCAGTTAGAAAACAAGATATCCCCCAAGTGGACCGGTCCTTTCAGAATAACGGAGGCCCTCGGAAATGGGGCGTATAGGCTCGAGACAGTAGAAGGTGGCGCGATTCCTCGCACTTGGAATGCGACCAACCTAAAATTTTACTTTAGTTAAATCTTGCACTTGTACACGTTTATGGGGACACTCTTTTTCCCTTGAAAGGATTTTTTAACGAGGTCACCCGAATAAAAGTTATTCAGTTAAAAGTACATTGCAAAGTAAATGAACCTTTCCCTTGTAGTGATAAAGTAAAGAGCGAAAGCAATATGGTTCCCCGAGTGGACCTCCCTCTTACGTAAGTTCACCAAGTCCGAGAATAGTACGGTTTGCAGAAATAAATGAACCTCTCCCTTGTAGTGATAAAGTAAAGAGCGGAAGCAACATGGTTCCCCGAGTGCACCTCCCTCTTACGTAAGTTCACCAAGTCCGAGAATAGTACGGTTTGCGGAAATCAATAAACCTCTCCCTTGTGGTGGTAGTCAAGAGCGGAAGCAGTATGGTTCCCCGAGGGAGTCTCCCTCTTGCGAGAAATCACCCAGTTCGAGAGCGGTATGGTTCGTTAAAGATAAAAGAACCCTTTTCCTTGAGGTGACGCCCAGAGAAGTGGAGGCAGTTTGGTCCTCCCAATAAGCCCCTCTGGTGCAAGTTCACCTAGGCAAAAAAGAACGTGGTTCGGGAAAAACTGAAGGAACCTCCTTCCTTGGGATATGGCGCAGAAAACAGAGGTAATTTGGCCTCCTTAGTTAAACCCCTCTCGTGTGAATACACCAAGACGAAAGAAGGTATGGTGCGAGTATCGGATTCCCAGTTACACCCTGACTCTATACAACAAGGGTGGAAATTAAGAAAGTAGCCGCCTCTGTGGGGTAGCCAACGTCGGGAAGAGGAAGGCCTACGCCCTCTCTCACGTATCAATCTCCGCACATACAGACAACCAACCAAGACAACAACAATTATAAAGAAATAAATGCTTATGAAGAAGTTTGGTTGATTACAAAATAGAGTTAAAGAGAATCATCCTCGTGGCACGATCTGACCGTCCACGACGCATTTGGACTCATCAAAGAGGGAGGGATCTATTTCAGGGTATGCGCAGGTGACTTGAGCGACAACATTTTGGAACACCTCGCCGTAGGCCGCAACAACATCATTCATAAGCTCCTCTTCGACCCTCCTGAAGGACTCAGTCTTCTCGACCAATTCGCCCTCAACCTGCTTTAGGAGGACCTGGCGCTGTGTGCTCCTACTCTCTAGATCAGCCATCTTCCCCTTCAGCTCGGCCACAAGGTCATTTAGCTCAATCGTGAGAGTGCGTAGAGGCAGGATCTTGGCCTCAAATTCGACCGCCTCCAGGCTGTTGTCTTGAAGGGCCTTCTTGACGTCTTTTTCAATCTGACAAAGGCTGGCTACCTCCACGTATAGAGCAGTCTCACAGTTGGCAAAGACTTTGTCCCTGGCAGCAAAATCCTCCTCAAGCTTCGCCATTTTGGCCTTAAGGTCCCTGGAAGCTTGCAACGAAGCAAGTGCCTGGTTGGAAGCAATCAAGAGGTCCCTTAGAACTTCAGCCACACGATTTTGGAGGAGATTATCGTCTAGACCTTCCGCCTCACAGCTTTGGAAACGGCCAAGCGCCTGTTTGAGGAGTGGAGGGAGGGGCGTGGGGGAGTCAGTCTCTTGACTTCTGGTGGCACTCTCTCCCCCACCCTCCAAGGCAGCAACTGGAAGGGAGGAGGAGGCACTAGGAGGATGGTCTATGAATGTTGGAGCGCCAGCCGAAACGGAAGCTGAAGGCACCGTAGATACGCCCACCCTCGGTCGCTCATAGACTAGGTTGGTGCAAGTGTCTTCGTCGTCCGACTCTACCGCCAATACCCCCCTGAATTCACTAGCAGTAGGGGACGAATTAATGGGCTAAGAGGCCGGGGCAGTTGATGTTGAAGGAGCCAAGGGTATCGAAAGACTCGTCCCAGTAGCAGCCGCCCTTTGCTTGGCCAGGAGATCCGCCAATTTTCTCTTTTTGTCTTCGCTGAGATGATTACCGGTGTAGTAGAAGCAGGTCAATATGAAAGCAAACAAGACCATGATGCATGCAAGACCATAACATAATAAGAAGCCCAGGAGCGAAGGAATACCAATATAGCTCTCAAGATCCTCGGGGCTATACTCACGCTTGAGCAGCTCCAAAGTATTCAGAGGGGCGGTGAACTCGGACAAGAACTCACATACACTTCTCTCCAAGGTAGAAAGATCCTCGAGACGCCGGACCCTCCGTAGGTTCGACTTCTCTGTCCAGTACAAAGGGAACCCATCTAAAAGAGAAGGGTCCCTCCGGTTGCAGCGAACTTTAAAAAAGTTCTTCTTAAAACCTTTATACGATTGCTGGAAGAGTGTCAAAAGTACTCTCCCAGCAACGCCATTAAGGTTAACCCACAACTTCTTTCCTGGGTCTTTGGCCTCGAAGAAGTAGAGGAAGACGTCCACCGACGGCGTAAGTCCAAGACTGCAGCCGAGACTTGCAAATGCCCGCGCAAACGCCCAACTATTAGGATGAAGTTGGGCTGGGGCCACATTTAATTCAGTCAGCAAAGTACGCTCAAAGGGGGTAAAAGGCAACCGGAACCCTAGCCTTCGGAAGAGGGTCGAGTATACAAAGCAGAAGGGACCCTCGGGGTCGAAGGCCTCATCGGCGCACACCGGTTCCCCTAAACGGCAAGCCACCATCCGCACGAACTTGTCGTGGTCTTTGCCAAAGACGCGTGACGGGTGGCACGATTGTCTCTTCCTATAAGCCGCTATTCTTTTTAGGGTAGTAAAGGTAGACGTCTCCCATAAGAGGTCCGCTGGAGCCCAGCGGTATAGAGACTCGTAAAAAGAGGCAGGAGGGGGGGGGCTGAGGAAAGTTGAGAAGCAGAAGATGATGATGAGGTTGAAGCGGAGTCCGAAGGAGAAGCCGGTTCGGGAACTCGCTTCGTTTGTTTAGTCATCTTGGCGAGAAAGCTAAAAAGAAAAAGAAAGAAGAAAGTTTAGAAGGGAAGCAGCGTGACCCAACAACATCAGAAAAAACCCAGAAAACAGCAACCCGAAGCATGAACAGTGGAAATAAATGCATAGGAAATGCAAAACTCATAAATAGACCCAGGCAGGTGTAATCATGTCGCAAACAATAAAATCGTAAGTGGCAGAACAATCAGGAGGTAAAAATCATACCTTTCGAGTGTTGGGATCCAGAGGTTTGGGTGAAAGAGGAGATGGCGTTTTTTCTGTGCAGAAAGCTGTGAGGAGGGTCGTGCAAATGAAAGTGATAAACAGTAGTGAGAGCGTAAAGATTAAGATGTTTGAACATTGCATGGGGAAGTTCAAGCGCCAACGAATCCCAGCCATCGATCTTGACACATGTACATAGATCACGCGGAAAATGATGGAACGTCACTTCGGTGTACTGTTCACACTCACTACCAAGTGACACGTAGGTCGCGCAACGCGATCACTTAGTCACTCGCTAACCAGTGCCACACGGGACACGTAGCGCGATCACTTAGTGCCACGTAGGATGCGCAGTACGACGTAGGTCGCGCAACACAATCGCTTAGTCTCTTTACTAGAACAAGTTACAGCTCGAGACTGGGGGCTTGTGTCCCGACCAGTCCTCGGTTATGAACTCAGAGGCTGACCTCAGACCTCGCGCACCAGTACTTAGCAATGGGAGGGGGCCACGTGAAATGGGTCCCAGACACACACCCGGGAGTCGGTCAGTCTTTGAGATTGCTACCCTAAGCCTGATGTTGGAGATCGATATCGGACCTCACCAGTAGAGGAAAAAGATTGAACATCGGCCGTCAGGATGAAGTGAAAGCCCCGTAAGGTGGGCCCTAAAATTTCGTTAAGATAACAGTTAAAAGACAAAAGTTGGATGGGAAGCCTAAGGCACGAGAGATCATGCATGTGGGGAGTCTGACACATGAAGGCGCAACATCATGGACAATCCCAGGAGGCGTAAGAGCCCAGTAGAATTACGGTTTCCAGGGAAGTTGCATGCATGGCACATGGGTACTTAGGGCACCCGCGAAACAGTTGGGGTTGGATATTAGGTGCACCAAGTTGGGACCTAGGTGGCCACTCTGATTATTCGTTGCGCTTCAATTAAAGAAAGTTTCTTACTCCAAGATTAGGAGCGTAAAACCACCTTTATATAGACCAACCAAGTGGTCAAAAACATTTAATAAAGGAGACAAGGTAGTTAACAGAATTCTGTTAAGATTTTTAGAAAAACAATCAATTGTTTTTGTCGAAACAATCGGTTGAATTGACTTGACAACAAAGTCAAGCTTTTCAAAACCTTTTCAAAAACTGCTAAGGTAAAACAACCTGTTGTTTCAAAATTTTAACCTGTTGAAATTTCAACAGCTTTTTATAAAACCCATCTTTTCAAAAGATTAAAGATTGAAATGAACTTGGAATTAACAAGTTTCAAACAACTACACAACACACACACCCAACAGCATGGTCTTCAAGCTTTCCTCTTGGATTTGGAGACATCAAAGCATCTTGTTCAAAAAAATTAACTCTCTTTGTAATATCTTGCCCCGTATAAAGGTGAATTGCATACATTTTCTGAAGATTCAATTGAGATGCCATAGCACACTTTTGATGATTATCCACTTGTGTATTCATTATTTTTTACTTGTTATTATCACAATGTGCACTACAAGAAAATAACTAAAAAAAAATTTAAAGATAAAAATGAATTAATTATTATATTAATTAAATTAAATATTATTTTAAAGTTTAAAAAAATTATTGATATATAAATAATTTCTATTATTAGTAAAATTTATAAACAGTTTCTAAATTGGTAATCTAATTAGTTACCAAAGTTTTAACTATCAATTAATTTAGATTCCAAAGTTGGTAGCTATATTGGACAGAGTGCTTAGTGCTCAGTGCTCGGAGCTTGGTACACGGGTGTGGGTAGGTCATCTCAGTAGTTGGGCCTATGGTGTGGGTCATGAGTTTTGGACCAGTTATATTAGTAAGCCCGTTAGGGAATAATTAAGATAATATTTTTTATTAAATGGTAATATAAGGTCATTAGTAGAATATATTTTAACCTAAGTGTGCGTTTTAGTGCATGTAGTGGTTAAGTTACATGAATATTGAAAAGATAACGTTGCATCGTGAGTAAGGGTGCCCATGTAGACAGAGTATTTTTCTACTGTTAGCGCCTGAGGTGGTGCCTCGTTGGCATATGGTTTTTCTGTTATTATTATATGCTTTCAGTAGAGATAAGATTCTTTTATGTTGTAGCACCATGAGTGAAGGTGCCCATAAATAGAATGTTTTTCTGTTACATATGCCTTCGGTTGAGATTAGATTCTCGTGGATGAAAGTTGTTAAACGAGTAGGCTATAAAAGGGGCTTGAGACCCCTGGTAAAGGTACATCGTTTCAAAGACTGGGACTGAATACTTATTTGTTTTTAGTAAGCTCTCTCGACTTGATCATCGGAGTGTGATCAACAGGTAGAGCCCCCTTTGTTGCAATAGAGCCACATTCCAGTGCAACAAGAAGACGTAGAATAGATTCCAGTGGAGACAGATCGAAGGTGGAGCTTGTACCAGAGTCAACCGACAGGAATGTCAACCGACGGGAAAGTCAACCGACGAGAATAGTAGCTGAAAACACCCAAGGTCAAAGATGATCATGCATTATCTAAAAGATGATTGATATTTTGAACAAAACAGATCGTGTAAGATGTAAGTGTTTCTCGTGACAGATGAAACAACAATGCACAACATTTCTTTAAAATAAAACTTAGATGATTAAAACATACGTTTACAGGATCAAACTATATGCACAAATAACATTATACCTTTTGAATATACTTATGTATGCATGTTTACTATTTCGGTGCAAGAAATGTCCACTATCTTTGTTTTCCAAAGAGATCTATTAAAGATGCAAGCTAAAGTCAACATCAAATGATCTATTGGGAAAATAGTTAAAGTTTCCTTCATTACCAACCTCCTAACACAAGAATATTTCAATTCTTACCCAATTGTCTGTCCTATATGATATGTACTTTAACCATGAATGGGTGCAAAAAGTTATTCTATCTAAGGAGATAAGCATTTTCGGTTACCAAGGAAGTTGTGTAAGGAAAAAATATATTAAGTACACCAAGAAGAAGAAAGATAGAGCATAGAAGATACCATGCCAAATTGCTATTGAGATAAAGAACATTCCTCAAAGCTTTAGAAGAATAATCCTAAAGCCCAAAGCAAGAATGTGGCTATCATTATGGATAAAAAATTATTTTAAGAAGAACACTAAAAGTGTTCAATCAAACACTTAGGAGAGAGATTTCTTTCCCATTGTACACATAGAAAGACACAACCTCTTCCTAAAGCAAAAAAACATTAGAATTAGGAGAGAAAGCATAAACTTATATTTGTCATCAGACACAACTTGTTAATCCAAGAGTAACTTATGAAAGAATACTCATTGAGTCAAGACTGTCTTGGGAAAGAATAATCATTAACCCAAGAGTGGCTTAGGAAATAATATTCTAGTATACTTGATGGCAACCGTCTAACCACACACAACCACATAATAAGGAGGATGAAGACCTAGAGTCTGTTTATGGCCTTACTTTCAAATATGGGCCTAATTGGGCTTTTGTTTATCTTTGTAGGCCCAATCAAGAGAAAAACTCTATGATGAAGGAATGTACAAAGCATATCCAAGAAGACTTCCAAGTCCTCAAAACATAAACTAGAGTTTTGGTTAGATGAACATAAGAAGATTGAGTTTTGTTTCACTAGTCAACATTATTTTTGGGTCAAACTTTAGTTAAATAAACTGTATAAAGTTGTTTAGGATTTCATGGGTCATGTATTGGGCCTAGTAGCATAAAATAATTGGACTAAATAACATAGGTTGTAGGTCTTGTATTTGGGCCAATAGTAGAATAGGTCTAGTTAGGGTCAGAAATGACTAGTTAGGGTTACAATTGTAACCCTAGAACGTTTAGGGTATAATATTTGACGAAAATTACCTTGGAAAGGAGCACATGGATTTATAGGCGCATGCTTTCATCTGATTTGACAAATTGTGGTGGAGTTGCGGAAGCTTAATGGATTGCTCACGAACAAGGCTCCCACAGGGAGATCACAGTTGCCTTGGAAGTAAAGGATAAGTATGGAAGGTGAGTGGTTCGACCAGCTCACTTGGAAGGTGAAGGTTGAAGACTAAGCTTGCCTATCCTAGAGAGGAATTAGACAAGAGTGACAAATTGGCACAAGAATTTGGCAGCAATTTCACTCTATGATTAATCTTACCAATACATGAACCAAGCTCCTCTTTATATAGGATTGGAGGGTCGAATTTGGACAAGGAAAATGGTGGGAATTTTAAATGCAAAAGGTTTGAATCTTGGTGCCTTTTTGGAGCTCACATGGGAAGTGTGACTATGTGTGCTCCATGTGCTCCAAATAGGTCTAAATGACCAACCATAGGTTGGTTTTTAGATGCCTAAATTCAACCTAATTACAATTTGAAAAACTTACAAGTAAAATTCCTATTCTACTTTTGACAGAAAATAAATTCTACTCTACACTAAGCTCATGGCGTTTTGAACATATAGAGGAACGTCTCTCTGCCATCAATAGCAATGTTCCAATCCTCTTGACTTCTCCTAGCCGTAGCTCTTGTAGTTGGCCTGGATCTTCTATGTGTTCCAATCCTCTTGACTTCTCCTGGCTTGAGCTTGGGCCTCTGCCATCATCCCATCCCTCTTAAAAATAATTTGTCCTCAAATCCAATGCTTCTTCATCTTCATTTTTACCTACAAAAGGAGTTAAATCAATGACATTAAATGTATCATGTACTCCATACTCCGTAGGTAAATCAAGTTTATATGCATTGTTATTTATTCTCTTAAGAACTTGGAAAGGTCCATCACCGCGGGGACTAAGTTTGAACTTTCTCTTAGTTGGAAACCTATCTTTCCTAAGATGAAGCCAAACTAGGTCTCCTTCCTCAAAGATTATTTATCTCTTCCCCTTATTGTTGTGTTTTATATATTTCTCAGTTTGTTGTTGTATTTGTTCTTTTACCCTCTCATGCATTTTCTTGACAAATTCAACTTTTGTAGCTCCTTCCTTATGCACAAAGGTATGTGGATTAGGAAGTGGCAGCAAATCTAAAGGAGTAAGAGGATTAAACCCATATACAACTTCAAATGAAGAAATATTAGTAGTCTTGTGAACTACCCTATTCTATGCAATTTCAATATAGGGAAGATACTCATCCCAAGATCTATGGCTACCCTTCATGACCGTCCTAAGCATAGTAGAAAGAGATTTATTAACTACTTCTGTTTTGCCATTCGTTTTAGGATGACAAGACGTTGAAAATTGTAGTTTAGTGCCAAGTTTTTCCAAAAGGGTTCTCCAAAAATGACTAATAAACTTTATATCTCTTTCCGAAACTATGCTTCTAAGTCTTACCACTTCTCTAAAGAAGAGTTTAGAAACATTTTGAGCTTCATCCACCTTGTGGCATGGAATAAAATGTGTCATTTTACTAAATCAATCCACAACCACAAAAATGGAATCAAAACCTCTTGCGGTCCTAGGAAGTCCTAGAATAAAATCCATGTTAATGTCTTCCCATGGAGCACTTGCAAAAGGTAAAGGAGTATAGAGTCTATGAGGCATTGTTTTCGACTTAGCTTTTAAACACGATATGCATCTAAAACAATGTCTTTGGACGTCTCTTCTCATATGTTGCCAAAAGAATTTTCCTTTTAAAAGCTCAAGAGTCTTATCAACTCCAAAATGGCCCATGAGACCTCCTTCATGAGATTCTTGTACAAGAAGTTTTCTATGGGTTCCTTGAGGTATACAAAATTTTCCTTCTTTAAAAAGATACCCCTCAGACACATAAAATCCTCCTTGTGCTCAATGTTCACACTTAGCAAAGATGGATGCAAAATCATGATCTTCTTTGTAAATTTCAATTATGTTGTCAAATCCAAGAATTTGGGCTCCAAGTTTTGAAAAGAGGACATGTCTCCTTGAAAGAGCATCAACCACAATTTTTGTACTACCCTTCTTGTATTTGATAACAAAAGGGAATTGTTCAAGAAATTCCATCCATTTTGCATGGCGTTTGTTCAACTTATGTTGACCTTTCAAATATTTTAAAGACTCATGATCACTATGAATGACAAATTCCTTAGAAACTAGATAGTGCTCCCAAGTCTTTAAGGCCC
>Ga0123342_1007211_pt1 | contig 14837 bp, 2 predicted proteins | sample Turbeawhitnodule_FD_89960 | JGI IMG/M metagenome (GOLD analysis project Ga0123342, IMG submission 89960) | Root nodule microbial communities of legume samples collected from Mexico - Turtle bean Mexico white nodule | ecosystem: Host-associated > Plants > Roots > Nodule | place: Mexico: Nepantla...
AAATTAGAAAATAGATGTTGAAAATATGATCACTTATATGTTCCACATTCATACACTAACTCCCCTCCAACATCGAAAATAATATTAAAATGGTTCCTACAAGTTGCTTCCAAAATCGAATTTCGGGAGTTTGTAGCCAGAAATGCAAAAGATATGTGATAATTTGGTTCCTAAACACCAAATTCCCATCACTCACAAAAAAACCTACATCTTTTATGCTTTAGCACAAGAAATAAAATCAAAGGATTTTCGTGTTGGAAACGAAAAATTAGGTGAGAATTCAACTTTCTAATAACCAAATTCTCACCTGTAAACAGTAAATAATTTTATATTGCGAAATAAAATAGTAGTAATGTTATTAAATTCATGGATACATAGTAATAATGTGTAGATTGGTAGTTGTTGTTTTTTTAAGTCTAATTAATATAGGTTTTGAATAATTACTTATATATTAAATATGTAATTAATTTTTTATATGTTTCATTTTTAGATAATGACTTTTCAATCTATGATGGCTTTGGTTCACTACAACGGTCATATCATCACTGACGAACTCATGTCATCACAATTCATCAATGAAGTCACTAGATATCTAAAAGTAAACAACTGTATGACACTGACAACTCTAAAAAAAATTATTTTAAATTTGTTCATCCCTTTCAATGGCAAGTTATACACAATTGATTTGTTTTATCATTGTCCAATAATGAATGGACTATAGACTTCTTACATAAATAAGATGGTGGGTCCCATATTTGTGTATATATAAGTTTAACCTAGATTGGTAGAACCTCACACTCGGGTCGGCGCCTCCTTTGCTTTCCATTTCTTTCATAATATTTTCTCTGCCGAGAGGCTGCAAATGTAGAATTTTTTTAAAGTAAGTAAACATTTTTCACATTCTCTCAAATTTAGATTATTTGTACCAAAATCTTCTCAAATTTAAATTATTTGTACCAAAATCTTCTGCAAATTGATGTTGGTCTAATATTTTCTATTCATTTCAAAAAAAATTTAATAAGCAACTGTTTTTATTTGTACCAAAACCTTTGGCATATTAAATTTCAATGTTATTTTTTTAGTGTTATATAATATAGTTGTCGTATTAGTATTATTATGAGTAATAATATTATTAATTAAATATATATAAATCCCCGGAGTAGCAATATTATCAATCAACTCTATTATTTTCTTAGGTATATTTCTATTATAGTTAATAATTTGTAGTATTTATAATACAAAACAATATTATACATTATTTAAAAAAATATACTAAACAAGCACAAATTCTCATTTACTTTACTTAATTGCTAACTTTCATTAATTTTAGATAAGTTTGAATACTGATTTCAATGGATTCACTATTGGATTCGTTGGGAGATAATTTGGAGTCATTTGACCACAATTATATTATCATCTCTCTAACATTAGACTATTTATCACTGTGTTAGACTATCTGTGCTGGAATTATTTTAATTTAATTGCTAAATGACAACTATCACGTATTCATCGTCTTTATTCTCTACTTATAGAAACGTCAACACATATATTGGCTAGAGAAAAACAAACATAGAAAAATGAATGAAGATATATCTTTATGTCACACTTAATTATAGCGTCTCGTATGATTTAACACAAACTCTCTCAATTGACTCAAATATTCTAATGTATTAGTATTTACTAGTATTTTTATCTCTAAATGTGTGTAGTATAATAACATAAAACACAAACATATGAAGTACACTATATGAGAACATGAATAAAATCATACTAAAAGAAGACCCTCATAATTCATTCTCAAATAGAACAAAATATATCAAACTCTAATTGGGAAAACATAAAATTAATCATGATTGCTCCTCATCTCACTCATATACAAGAGGTTCCTCCTATAAAATCCTTTAGGCTAAGTTAGAATATTATAGAGATTCTCCTATATAAACTTGCATACTCCTCGAAAAATACGAATGAATGGATGAATCATGTTATTAGGTTAGCATCCCAAAACTATATGCAACATAATAATATAAGAAGTAAAAGAAATATATAAACATTGTTTTTGTAAGAAATATTAATGTAGTATTGAGATGCCGAAGTACGTTATTAATCCAAGACTGGTGCAAGGCAATAAGTGGTGTATTGCTGCAATCTCATCTTTTGCAGTGATGCATAGAGATCATATATATAAGACTTTGATTGCTACAACGTTGAAGGCATCAACATATGTGAAACAACCCATATATGGAAGTCATAGTGCATCTTAAAATGTATGCACATAATACTATAAGAAGTAAAAAATATATATAAATGTTGTTTTTGTGAGAAATATTAAAAAGTTAAACATAATAATAAATCATGTTTATTATGTTGCATTAACTTTTGGATGTTAATCTAATGAGATTTTTTATACTATGTCACTTTTTTAGGGTGAAAGATCAAATACTCATATTTTTATACATTTGAGATAAGTTACACCAATGCAGGCATTTATTTTATATCTCACATATCCAATTTGAAATTTACATATAGAAGATTAGAAGTGTGGAAAAAACATTGATAAATTTGATTGTACATTTATGCATTTTAAAATACATTTACACATTCAAAATACATTTATACATAATTTAAAAATTATTATTTTATAATTTATTTGTTTCTTTCAAATATTGATTTACACGTATTTCTTTTAATATAAATAATTAATTAACTACAAATTTTGTCAACCACATAAATAAGATGGTGGGTCCCATATTTTGTGTATATAAGTTTAACCTCATCGGTCAAAACTTCACACTCTCTTCAACGCCTCCTTTCTTTTTCTTTCGGTCTTCTTTTCTTTCACAGTCTTTCGGATACTGCAAATAAAAGAATATTGTTTGAGTAAGTAAACTCTTTTCACATTCTCAACATTGTTCATTTGTTTCAAACTCTCAATATTGTGTATAAAAAGTTTAAATTGTACCAAAATCTTCTGCAATTTTTTTATTTAATTAATACATTTGTTTCAATTTTTTTCTTTTTTTAATAAGTCACTACAGTCAAATAATATGTAAGGTAGTGACTCCCACCATCCGAGGAGTGAATTTGTCCTCTACAAGTAACTCATTGGCTTATTTGACCAATGTCATTCCTGATGTTGTAGGAGTTGCACAAGAACCCTTTGTGCTCCTAAGTGCGGGACCCACAAGTCACTTGACAAGTTGTACACTTTATCCCCTCATTACATAATCCAAGTATTTTTAACATGTATTTTATAAAGTTTCACCTAATTGAGTCATACGCATTCTCAAAATCTACATTTATAACTACTGCACTCTTCTTTCGACTTAGCTCATCTATTGTTTCATTAGCTAGGAGTACACTATCTAGTAAGTTCCTTCCTGAAATAAAGACAAAATGAAAGAGGAATATTATTTATCCAATTTTGAAACAAAGGAATAAATTAAGTTTGAAAATGTATTAATCAAAATTTTCACAACTAATTTATTCAGTTGAAACTTTTTAAAGTATTTGTCACAATAACATAAAGATATTATTTTTTTTTGTAATTTCTCTACGTTTTAACTAAAAGGGCAAAATTAAAATATAATGTGATATGAAATATATAGAATTAGATAAATACACTTTAGGATAGAATTACTCACATTTGAAACAAGAAAACAAATGTACAGACAAACTTGCTAACATTGTATTGACTTACCTGTCAAGTTCTTTTACCTGCTTGTTTATTTTTTATGTTATCAACAAAAAAAAAATAATATAGCAAATTTAGGGTTCTCCAACCCTTTAAATATATATATATATATATATATATATATATATATATTAACATAGTTTACAACTCAATGACATGTCTGAAATATAACAAAACAATTGTGTAATATTAAATCTTTAATCTACCTCTATCTTGTTGATTCTTTTCATAAACGGATGATATAATTTTATGACATATATTTATGTGATATTTGCACATTTTTACTTATAAACTTTATAAACCATGTAATATTTTAGTATAATATGTTTACCAATTAAATATTCAAATCAACACATCTTTATCATCGAAAAAATAAAATAAACTTTCATATTTTAATATTTGAAATTAAATCACTATGATTCACAAAGCATAGGTAGTTAATCATAATATATAAAATTAATTCAATCCAAAAAACAATATCAATGTTTTCAATTATTTAAAGTTTTAAGGATTTACTTTGATATGATTGTATTTACCATATTTAATCACAATGAAGGTATTACTTTAAACCATGTTATAACAAAGTCAAATCTTTAATTTATACTAAAAAAAATATAGTATAACATTATTTATTAATATTTAAAATGAATAAACATATATTATTGAACTTTATTTCTTTAAATAACAAGAATTATAAAAAATCTTTTATTAATAGTTTTTTAAACCAATTATTTATTTTCCAAAAAATATTATAAACACACAAAAAATTCGTTTAGTAATTGTTAATTTTAGATTATTAATTTATTAATAACTTATTATTAACACTTATCATATTATTTTAATTTAATTGAATGTTCTCATCATTATTCATCTCTTATCTTTTTTAATTGTAATGTACACACTTAAATATACTAATAATATCAAATTTAATATGAAAATTTTATTTGACTGGCTTGATAATTTTTTATTGAATAAAATGTTATTTACTTTATACCAATTTTAAAAGGGTTTTAATATATTTGTTCATATTTAAAAAATATTACTTCATAATTTATACTAAATTTAAGAAAGATGTTAATACATTTATTCTTAATTTAAAAATTATTATTTTATAATTTATTTATTTCTTTCAAATATTGATTTACACGTATTTCTTTTAATATAAATAATCAATTAACCATAAATATTTTCAACCACATAAATCAGATGGTGGGTCTCATATTTTGTGTATATAAGTTTAACCTAATCGTATAAAACTTCACACTCTCTTCGGCACCTCCTTTCATCTTTCTTTCGGTCTTCTTTTCTTTCACAGTCTTGTTGAGTTCGGATGCTGCAAATGAAAGAATATTGTTTAAGTAAACTTTGTTCACATTTTCAACATTGTTCATTTGTTTCAAACTCTCAATATTGTGTATAAAAAGTTTAAACTATACCAAAATCTTATGCAATTTTTTTTATCTAATTAATACATTTATTTCAATTTTTTTTTAATAAGCTACTACAATCAAGTAATATGTAAGATAGTGACCCCTTCAAAGACTTTTCCTATGACCACCATTCGAGGAGTGAAATTGTCCTCTACAAGTAACTGAGATTGGCTTATTTGACCAATGTCATTCCCTGATGTTGTAGGAGTTGCACAATAACCCTTTGTGCTCCTAAGAGCGGGAGCCACAAGTCACTCGACAAGTTGTACAATTTATCCCCTATGTACAAAACTCAAGTATTTTTAACATATATTTTATAAAGTTTCACCTAATCGAGTCATACGCATTCTCAAACTGTACATTTATAACTACTGCACTCTTCTTCTTTGGACTTAGCTCATCTATTTCTTCATTAGCTACAAGTACACAATGAAAGAGAAATATTATTTATCCTATTTTGAAACAAAAGAATAAATAAAGTTTAAAAATGTATTAATCAAAATTTTCACAACTAATTTATTTAGTTGAAAGTATTTGTCACAATAACATAAAAGATATTATATTTTGTAATTACTCTACGCTTTAACTGAAATGGCTAAATTAAAATATAATGTGATATGAAATATATAAAATTAGATGAATACACTTTAGGATAGAATTACTCACATTTAAAACAAGAAAACAAATGTAAAAAAAACTTGCTAACATGGTATATGTCAAGTTCTTTTACCAACTTGTTTATTTTTTATGTTATCAACAATAAAAAAATAATATAACGAATTTAGGATTCTCCAACCCTTTGAAAAAAATATATTAACATAGTTTAAAACTCAAATGAAATGTTTCAGATATAACAAAACAATTGTCTAATATTAAATCCTTAGTCTACCTCTACCTACAGTTGATTCTTTTCATAAACGAATTTGATATGATTTTATGACATATATTTATATGATGTTTACACATTTTTTACTTAAAAACTTTATAAACGATGTAATATTTTAGTATAATATGTTTACAAATTAAATATTCAAATCAACAATTTTAAGGATTTAATTTGATATATGATTGTATTATTTAATCACAATGAAGGTATTACTTTAAACCATGTTATAACAAGAAGTGAAATTACACAATGAAGGATCATTCTAGTGAAATTTCAAAAAACATGGTGTAAATGAATGAAAATGGTTATTTGTTTTAGTGTAGGTGCCTCATTAATAGATTTTCATACTCTCACAATAGGATATTTTAAAAACCACAAGATGCACAGTCCAATAGTTACATTATTAGAATCAATTAATTATTAAATCCTCCATGACCAAATTTAATTAATAATAAAATCTAATCAATATATGTGATAATACATATAGCCATGAGTCAAAATATATCTAATAACACAATTCATAAGACTAAATTCAAGAAAAAATAATTAAATTAATTAAAATGGTTATCAAATCTTACCATGTAGTCATGAAGGATTGGTTCAAGAACAACAAAAACATAAAATAAAATAAATTACACTCTCAAACTAGAAACTAGTTATTACATGCATGTAACTTAAAGTACTAATTCGACAAAGCAATTTATTCAATTCACAATAATGAACAAAATGATTTATCAGTCAATGTTAGAAAATAATTTTGGTGAATTAATATGATGATAATGCAATGTTTTCTCCTTCACAATGGTGTTTCTCTTCTTACCTGTTTGCAAAAATGGCATGGTTTAGAAGATAGAATAATAGAGAATATAATTTGTGAATAATGCGGAACAAAACATAAATATCATTTAACTATAACACATAAATATAAATTAAGGTTTTCTTGTGTTTGATACATTTATTAGATTGAACAAAATGATATATATATATATATTAATCCTTTATTAACAATAAATAAGAAAGAATATTTGCTTATTAAAAAATTGAAATTGAAACAAATAAACAATATTAGATCAAAAATTTGCAGAAGATTTTAGTACAAATCATATAAATTTGAGAGAATGTTAAAAAGGGTTACTTACTCTAAAAGAAATTTTACATTTGCAGCCTCTCGGCAGAGAAAATATTATGAAAGAAATGGAAACAAAAGAAAATGTCGATGCGAGTATGAGGTTGTAGCAATCTAAGTTAAACTTATATATACACAAATATGGAACCGGCCGTGATTGAAAATTTTTTGTATATATTAATTAATTATTTTATAAAAATTATATGTCAATCAATTTTTAAGAAACCAATAAATTATAAAATAATGATTTTTTAAACACGCATGAATATTAACGCCTTCCTAAGAATAGGAAGTATAAATTATTAAATAATATATTTTTATGATATACATAAATATTAATTAACATTTCTTAAATTATATTTTAAAAGTAGATTTTAATATGGGTTAGTAGTAGGCGCTTAATAGATTTATATAAAAATTGGAGAAAAAATTATTATCTTTAAATTTTGGTTTTTGAATTAAAAATAATACATGATTCATATTCATTATCAAAAAACGTGTAAATTCATAACATATAAATTAATGTTATCTAAACTGACTTAAATCCAGATAACATTAAGGATATATTATATCAGTATTGATGTAATTGACACCAACTTAAATAAATAATAAGATAAATAAAATCAGTGTCAGTTTAATTAGTGTTAAATAAATATAAATACTATAAGCAAATAAGATTAATATAAATTAGGTCGTTTGTCGATAAAAAAAAAAAAAAGAAACTAGGTTGCTATTAATCTTATTTTAGTTACTGTCAGTTTTGCTGACGCTAGTCCGATTATAACATAAAATTTTAACTTATTAAAAATAATTAGTGTCACTTTAGAGTTGACTAAATTAACTCTCTAGTGTCTAACATTAATTGGACACTATTACGCAAATTTGACACAAACATAAATATTTTTTTTATCAACAAAAAAAGAATCAAATGAATAGGTTATGTATATGCATAATCCCAAAAAATCTAAAAACCGTCAAAATCTATATACATCAACCCTGTATAATCAAAACCTAGTCTTTGCCATCACAAAGCCCCTACTTACAACTAAGTCCAAGTTTTAGCTGGGTCGAATTAAAAAGTCTCTCCCCATCCATATTCCCTTGTTTAAAAATGACTTTATTCCTATGTTCCTAGATATCCCGAATTATTGTTACCCATAACCTCTTCCATACTAGATTTTGTTTGTGATTAACATGAGATATATGACGTTGTTCAAAATGGCATTTAAGATTATCATTACGGATGTTAACCTAGCCCGTTCGAACATTTATTCCATATAGTACATCCTGCTATTTTACATCCTAGAAATAAATGTTGGACATATTCCTCATGAGCCTGACACGATGATTGAGGAAATTGTGTTAATTAGAAAATTAGGGACAAATAGTCAACCTTTAGGTAAATAAAATTTATTGTTTATAACCCTTTTTGAGCAAACAATTTTTGATATTATTGCACCCTAAGTCTTTAATGATATATTTTTCTACCCATTGACATGTTTAAGGAATGAGAACATAGTTGCAGTATAAAAAAAGGTAATGGTTAGTTTTAGTTGTTTAGAGTTAAAATAGTTCAGTTGTTAGAAATGGGAATAATCTATTCCTATTGATTAAAAAAAATGTTAAAAAATTCATGTTGAAATCATGAATAAATAGAAAGAAAATGAGGAAAACGTGATGACATGATCTTCCTTATAATTGATTTTAGAATCTATCGCATTTGTTTTGAATTATTAAGTGGATATCTTCTTTTCTGATCAGTTTAAGATCTCGTTCTTCCTTATCTTCTAAATATTACGTTTTCAAACTCGATTCAAATTTGCACATTAATTATAATTATATTGCGAGAGATATTTGGAGAAGATTTACTTGAACAATATATTCGAACGAGATTTGCTCTGGTACATTTAATAAGGGATTTTTAATTTTAAAAATTTGAGAGAATATCTCTACAGAAAAGTTGCATCCTAATCTATTTACAAGATATTGCAAATTTAATCCTCTAATTCTTTAACTCAGATTGATTTTCCCGTTTTGATTTAGAGAAATAACTTGAACTTATGCATGATTCAGCATGGACACTTCATTAAGACCATATAGTTATACGTTTTTATCAAATCGGCTAGTCAGACTGTTTGCTCTGAAATTTTCATGCGATTCAAAACACAAAAATAATAAAAATAAAAATTACGACCAAAATAAATCTAATTAGATGAATCTTAATTAAAATAGTAAATTTCTTCATAAATATAGTCCAAACATTTATTATTAAATGAAGACAAAATTTTAAAGGGAGTTGATATCATAAAAGAATTACTATATTTTATATTAATACTTTATATTTTATAAATATTTTTAAGGATAACTAGTTGTATTTTTAACAAATTATTTATTTCCTTTTATATGAAGTTGATTTTAAACATTGTAAAAATTTCTTTAGAAGTGTTAAATAAGATTTAGCTTCTTAATATAGAATTTCATTTTGTATACATTCAGAATTTGTTTTTAATGTCTAATACTTATTTTTTAAATTAGGTATCTAATAAATTATAAATTTTGGTTTAAGTTTATAAGAAATATTTATTTTATATTTGTTCTTTAGTATTACGTTAATTATTTTAATTATCTTTGAAATAATTTTTGATTTTTTTCAACTTCTATTTTTTTTATCATTAATACATTTCCAAACTATGATAAGGTATTTTATTAGGTATCTAAAATGAAAAAAAAAATTATTTATAAAGTGTTTAAAATAAAAATCAGATAAATATAGAGAACTTAAACTTATTTAAACCTTATAGTTTTCTTTAACTTACCTATCATTCAGAATGTACTTTTACAATAGTTATCTCTTTGATTTAATCACATCTAACATTTATAAAAGAATTAAATTAATTACATTGAATGATATTTACTATACAATTTATAATGAATTATAATGTTTTTTTCCAAGCCAACTAACTCAATTCATTTAAATAAAACTTAACATTTGAAACAACATTTAAACATTTCCGGATGATTTAGTTTTTTTTTATCAAAATACAAAAATAGAAAGTACAAATAGGTGCTCGTATACACATTTAGTTATTAATAAATATAATATTTTATCCCGATTTATTGTAAATAATGTATAATATTGTTTTGTCTTATAAATACTACAAATTATTAACTATAATAGAAATATACCTAAGAAAGTAATAAAATTGATTAATAATATTTCTACTCCGGGGATTTTATATATATATATATAATTATATTTTTTATTTAATTTATTTATTATTAATAAAAAAATAAAAAAAATAATTTGTGAGTTTGATTGGTACAACATTACAAGTGGCAGACATGCATAGTTAGATTCAAATTTACAACCATACGTGGCAACTTCTTAAGTTTTGTGCATAAATGTAAAATTTGACTGAGATTGAACTGTGCATGAAAACAAAAGCTAGATGATGAATTGAATAAGTTTACTGGCATTAGATGGTGAATTAGGTTAGAAAGAGAAGCTATTCTGCAAAACAGTAGCAGCTGCTGTTTACTGCACCCTCACAATTTCATTGCTTTTATATCTGTACTGCACCCCACAACATTAAACTTCTTGTTTTCTTCCAAGAAATAATTAGATTAAAATTGTAAAAATAAATTCTTTCGAAAAAAAAGTAATAATCTTTAAAATATCTCTTTTAATTCATTTAATCTTTGTCTTTTTTTTGTCAGATTTAATCTTTGTAAAAAATATAGATTTTACTTTTTTTCCAAATTATTTTCTTAAAAATTTAATTTAATTATTTTTTATGAGTATATATCGAAGAAGACACCTTGAGATGATAAATGCAATGTAATGTCTTCGGATTTTATTTTTTTATCTGTATAATTTAATGAGTAAATTGAATTCCGTTGAATGAAAAGAGAGAGAGAATGTGAATCTGTAACTTGCTAAGATAGCTGGCTAAACCAAATTTCTTCACAAAGAAGAGAAATTTTCTGAAAATAAAAGAAGGAAGAGAAAAAGCACTGGGCACACTTTTCATTGAAAGTTTGATGTCGTTTGCGTTGGAAATCTGTGAGTGTGATGTCGTTTAATGAATATGAATGCATGCCTTTGATCTGACAGTGCAAAAGGAATCCACCGATGATGGTATTTCTGGCACCAACCCTCACCATGCAGACTATGGCTTCCATTCATGGCTCTTCAATCTGAAACATTTTTTAAAGTTGATCATCAATTTCAATCTTACTTTTGTATATGTTTTACATATGTAGACAGCTTCAACGTTGTACCAATCAAACTCCATGCATCACTGCAAAAGATGAGGATCTCTATGCATGACTGCAAAAGGATGAGGATGCAGCAGTTCACCACTTATTGTCTTGCAGCAATCTAGGATTAATAACCTAGTTGAGCATCTCAATGTTGCATTAATAACCTAGTTGAGCATCTCAATGCTACATCTGTACGAGAATTTAATGAATTTTTTTTGATAATGTTCTACTTCTTGTACTTGCTGTTCTGTGTGGTGGTGGTGGGAGATTTTTCAGAAAACGGATTAATACTCGACTTATTGTTTTGTAACCTAGCTTATAATAATGCTTCCATTTTAATTTCTGCATTAATTAATATATTAGATCATATGTTATTTACATGCAAATTTAAGTAAAAGTTGAAGGGCTGGTGCTGTATCGTGTCAAATAAACACAGAAGAAAGATTACACGTTGGTATTTCTGTAGTGTTCATCATTAACAAGATTACACGTCAGTATTAATTTTTTAAAATGTTTTTTATGAAAGTAGAAAATATTTTATATATGATGATTAACTTGAAGATCTTATCTCAACTAATACAAGATTAGAATATTGACATTATTTTTAAAAATACATATTGTTTGTTTTAATACATCTAATAGTTAAATATTGCTTAAGAATATTGAGATTAAAAATATTATTTTTTAGGTTTTTAAAACAACTTTTAAGGAAAAAAAATATTTATTTATGTGTGATTATAGTTTATTGTTTATACAATTTTAAATCCACTTGAATTGAAATGAAACTTTCATTTGAGTCAAGTAAGACTACAGGGCATTTTTCATTGGGAAAGAAAGTTCTAAAACTAAATTCAGAGTACTGTAAAGTAAAGTATTCTATAGAGGAATCAATCCAACCACCAAAATTAATATTAATATTAAGATGACAGAAATGATTATATTACCAACGGTCACATTACTAATAACAAATATTATCATCAAGATTGTTTTTTCATTTATGTATACAATTTTACATTGGAAACCACACTCTAAAAGAATTTTGGTCCAAAGGTTTTTTTAACTAAATTAACATACTTAATCTTTTGTGTTTTTTAATAGGATTTGGATATTCTTTAAATATTATTTAATTTATTCTTTATCCATATAAAAAATTATACAATTTTAGATTTAGGAAAGTATAACCTTGCTATTTATGGTATATGAAGACATTTTCAACATTATTAAAAAAACTTACTTTCCTATGCATCACGAATTAAATGCCTAATTCACACTTTCAATATTATAATTTACTATAAGAAAACTTCGTTCTTATAGTTAGCTAATAAAAGTTGCTAATAAAAGTTGCTAATAAAAGTTTCAAATGTTAAAAACTGACACTAAATATGTATTTGTGTTGGTATTGTGTGTGAAAAAAAAGACACTATATACGTGAAAGTTTAAACAATTACGTCGATAGGAATGATGTTAATAAAGTGGACTCAGCTTTGCTAAACTGACACTTTTCTCTCGTTAAAGAGACACTAATAAAGTGGATTCAATCATAGCTTAAAAAAAGCTAATAAAGTTAGCTTAGTCATGACTAGAAGGGATGCTAATAGCGTGGGTTCAGCCATGATGTGAACATACATGTCAATTTATTATATAGTTGCCAAGTTTGCTTTTGAATTTTTGAAGCATATATAAGTTGACCCTTTCTCTTAATATGGTAAAATGAATTCTTCAAACTTACCCTTATGGTAGTTGCGATTTCAACTCCATTTCAGCTCATTGTCAAAATCTTTACACAACATATTCACCAATTGAATCCAAACGTAGACAAGTATAAAAATTAAAAACGAAATCCAATCATAGGATGTATAGTAACCAATAAAGAACTCATCGAAATGAATAATGAACTCACATTTTAAATCAATGATACAAGTTCAACTCCAAACTAGCATCCACCGTAATCCTAAGTTTTTCGGCCTCCTACCCACTAGAATCAATTTGGAACTTGATTTGCTCAACAAAGAGAGAACCCGATTGATTTGGAACATTGGAATCAATTTTGGTTTCTCACCTTACTCACCAATGTAAACAACTACCCACTTTCTAACTTCTCCGTACTACACTAACCATAACAACAAATAAATGGAGGCACGATTTGGGTTTCTCACGTGCTAGAGATTTTCTTTCAGAGAGAAAAGGGGGGAAAGGGCTTACGTTCGTAAAGTGAATTCGGGTTCACTAATAGCCCACGCACCCCATCTAACGTGCACCATTGGTCAAACCCTCGCAAATTCACGTCACCCATTTTGTTGGCTAGGTCATCGGTACCTCTTTTTTTGTATTTTTATAAAATATAATTAATTTAATTTCAGTTATGTTAGCTAGTAACATCAGTTAGGTCCGGACTACCTCATTTTATGTATTATTTTAGATATAATTCATTAGGTTTCAATTGCATCGGCCAATAGCGTCGATTAGACCCTAACTACCTCCTGTTCTATATTTTTTAAAATATAATTATTTTATTCTCATTACATCGGTTAAACCGATGATACCATTATTATTTTATATATTTTTAATAATAATTTTTTTTTCTAAAAATTGTCAGTGTCGATGTAATCTTCTCTTGACTCTAAATTTTACAATTGTGTTGCACTAAAAATTGTTTAACCCACTCATATTTGCTTTGACAGACACTATTTTTAGATAGCTAAATTCTATGCATTAAAAAGTTTAGCATTTTTTCATCCACACATTACTTTTCCCGATCTTTGATAGTAATGTTTCACATTTAGCAGCTACGATGTCATGACACTTCATAATCTCTGGCAAGTGTGACTCGCAAGGACTATACAAACCCTTATAGACTCTTCGTACACTTTCACATACTCGAGTTTGGAAGTACTATACCACATGCTACCGAAAGGATCCCGGTAAAGAGAAGTCATTTCTTTTTTCAATGTACTGTCAGAATCGAGAAGCCCTCAAAATGTCGAGAAGACCACAACACCAATATTTCATATTAAATCCAAGATTTTTCGGGTCACTGAGAGAGTCTCGGTAATAAAAATTATGTACAATCTCGAAACACGTATATCAAACTCCAATAAACAAAATGCATTATCTCATGATGATTAACCAAAACATAATAGGCAAGTGTTACACATCTATAGTAACACTAGTGCAAAAAAAAGAAAAGGATACGCTTTATTTAGTGCGGTTTTTGCGCTACCCGCTTTCGTAAAAAACGCGGTGGCATTTTTGAAATTATTTTGATTTACGAATGCGGTTTTACCTTTAACCGCATTCGTAAATCCTTTTTCACCATAAATTTTGAAGCGCGCCACACACAATTTCAAACTTTATTTCTCGTCTTTGCCTTCGTTTCGCGTTCGCACTCTGAGTTCGTCTCCTTCTGCTGCATCTGCATTCCATTTGTGCAATGTAAGT
>Ga0123342_1007212_pt1 | contig 14836 bp, 4 predicted proteins | sample Turbeawhitnodule_FD_89960 | JGI IMG/M metagenome (GOLD analysis project Ga0123342, IMG submission 89960) | Root nodule microbial communities of legume samples collected from Mexico - Turtle bean Mexico white nodule | ecosystem: Host-associated > Plants > Roots > Nodule | place: Mexico: Nepantla...
ATTTATGTAAGGCCCTTTAAATGCGCATTTATGTAATTATTAAATCATGAAAGTATTATAACTCATATGAGTCAAGTGGGAGAATGTAAGAAATTATGTAAATTAATTTCTATAAAGTGACTCTCATGACTTGGAGTTTGGGCTTTGGGTCCAAATATGATTTAATAATAATAATAGAATAAAGAGTCCATTGGTTAACGTGAGAAATATATATATGATGATATACCTAATGAAAACCTACATCCGATGGAGATTGGGAACTAAAGGCTATAGGGTTCTGTCTCTGCAAATAACAGTTGTCTCACTGTTAACCATCACGAAAGTGTGTGACAAGAACAGAATTGCTAAGAAATAGATTGGGACAAAGGAGATAAAGTAACTGCTCAAGTAGGATCACTCATGGATCAAGATAAGTGCGTATTCCTTCTTGATTGTATGTATGATTGTGTGAGAATCATGATATGATAAGATCTGTATGTGAACATTATTGTATGCTTCATATTCATGTTTATTAATGTTTTTATTTACAATAAGTAATTGAGTATTTCATTATTTTTGTAAATCTTCTTCATATGTATTTCAAAGAATAATTTGTATTTCTTGTTCAAATTATATAGGAGTGTTTGTAATTTGATAATTCAAGAATTTAGTGAAAAAATCTAGCTAAGATTACTTTGATACTAGATGTAGATTAGGTAGAATGGAACCATAATTTTATGTATTTTTCGTTTTCATCTTACTCATATTATTTTTAATTATTTTTTTCTTGGTAATAATTAAGTGTTGCACTTAATCACCTTCCTCAAGAATAATTTTAAGAACATATGTTTAAAATCTCTAGAGGTCATTTTTTAAACCAATTGATTTTAGTCATTCATAATTTTATACAGTTAGGTTAGATAATGTAAAAGATACCAAAACAATAAAAATAATTTTTACAATTTGAAAAAAAAAATCTTTACAATGTATAAATTTTGATACAAGTTTTACAAATATTCATATTATATATGTATTTTAATTAAACAATGCATCTAAACAAATCAAAACTTAAAGTAAGAAATTGATGCACATTCAGAAAGCTTAAAAATATTTTTTATCAATAGTTCAAAATTTAGTTAGTATGTTATGGACTTCTTCATTAATCGAAGTTTTACACTATTTAGCAACTTGTTCAGATTTGCACGCAAAAATTACAAAAGTAAAAAAATAATTAATGATACATTTAAATTTAAAATAAGTTTATCATTGGACTTGAATAATAAAAGTCGTTTAAGTTTTCTTTCTAATAAGGAATTTTATAATTTATAGGAAATTTAAATATATTGTTGAATTTGAATTTGAATTTGAATGATTTAATTATCTAAATGTTTTATTTGGATAAAATAATTTAAAATTATTACAATTTAATTTTCTTTGTTTGAATTTTTAATTATAACCAAAGAAAAAATTACTATTTCAATTCTACAAGACAAAAAAAATATTTTTTATAAACTTTAATAAAAAAATATGGTTAACATCCATAAAAAGTAGTCTCACCAACTTGAAAAAACCCCACAACATCAACCAAAAATTAAATTTATTTTATATTAGTAAATAAATAATTTTAATTAAAAAAATAATTCATATCAACGTCAACTACAAAAAAATCTTACGTATACCAATTAAAAAACAGTTTCATTATAAATAAATAGATTGTTGGTTAAAGATATTATGTCATCTTCTGGTAATCACACGAGGTACTAATATACTTTTTATGGGTGCAAATGTGTCAAGTCATTTTTAACACATCCTTGCAACTTTTTTTTTTCTAATGAAAGAGTTTTATAAAACTTACACTTTAATTTTTTTTATTAATTTATTGACACAAAGAATGCTTTTAAGATAATTTTTTTTATGATTATGATTTAGAATCTTAAATTTTATGTAATGTTAAGATGTTTTGTCATAAAGAGGTCCTATAATGAAAAACAAATCTTAAAAATACGTAATTTTTCTAAATCTTTATTATTATTAAACATGTGCAATACTAAATTAAAATTAAAATATATTATATAATGAATAACTTGGATAATGAAATTGACTAAATATTCAAATAAAACACTCAATTTAAAGTGTTTAAGTCGGGTTTGATTAGTTTAAATTTATGGTACCCACATCCGCAAACACACCTAATATACATCCCTGTAAAAATAGTTATTGTAAACATTAAAATTAATAAATATTATATACAAAAGGTGGGTCATTTCGTTCAACATTCTAATGGACGATTCGATTATGAAACATGCGTAAAGTAAGCTAATTTCTTCCTAAGCCCCATTATTTCTATCTGCACTCCATATTTTTTTTAAATCTCAACATATCTTTCTAAAAATGGATTTAGGTTTTGGTGTTTATTGGTTGAATTTTGTTGAAGTATATGGAGAAGTTTGTGGTGAAGTTTTTGGTATTTCTAATTTTGGTGGTTGGTTGTTGTGATGGTTGGTGGTAGTTTGTTGATGGTGCTAGTGAATGGTAATGTAACTAGTTGCATTTTGTTTCTAGTTAGTGTTTCATGTTTTTATTTTTCAATTTTGGATTGTGAAAAATCCGAAGACTTTCTAGATTATAGAATTCATAATGTAATAGTTTGGATTTTTTGTATTTTCGATTGTACAATATGGAATATAAATTTATATTTTGAATTGGATTGCATAATCTAGAATATATATTTCACATTGCACAATTTGGAAGACCTTTTCAGATCTAACAATATTCTTTGAATTGCACAACTCAAATTGAATTTTAGAAGAAAAAAAAAACACATTCTAGATAGTAAAATTCGAAAGATATTCTCAAATCTAGAAAGACATTACGATTTGTATAATCTAGAATGCATTTGCATATTCAGAAATACCTTCAAAATTGTATAATCTAGAATACATTTTCGAATTCATAAATACCTTCTGGATTGTACAATCCAAAATGCATCTTATAGACGATATAATCTAGAAAGTTTATTTTGGATCCAAAAATACTTGAAAGTTAGAAATTTAACTTAAATTTAAAAAATGTTTCACTTCTAATTTGAAATGTTCATTTTAATTATTGATAAAATTATAATAAAGGTATTATCTATCATTGATTTTTTTTTTTTGTGTAATTGTAGGAGAGTAATATTTGAATTATGGAGGTGAAATCCCAATTTTTTGGAGCAAAATATTTGATGAAGTAGATAAGATGTTCAATATGGAAGAGTTCAATTAAATGAAGTGCGCAGACAATAAAGATGAATTGGTTGAAGGTAAATTAAAGATGATTGTGTTAGGGATTTTAGCACAAATGAGGTAAATTAAATTTCATTGATTTGTGTTATAACTTTGACAAGTCATGTAAATTATGTTGTAATGTATTTGCAGATTTTTGCTATACGAGATGACTTACTTCAATGGGTGCATAGGGTGACCTTTAGACTTGGTTTTGTGATTGTAATAATTAGATCTAACAGAAAATGGAAAACAAGGGAGAAAGACATATGTATTGTTAGGTTATGAAATGAGTGGTAAGTATAGAGAATGCAAACATGATTTGGAGGTGGGTGTTACTGCCACACAAAAATGTGATTGTCCTTTTAAATTGTGAGGTAAACCTATTCGTAGTGGAGAAGGTTAAATATTGAAGCTAATATGTGAGAGTCATAATCAAGAATGAATGAAACATTAAGAGTGTGCTTCAAGTGGAAGTCATAATCAAGAGTGTGCTTCAAGTGGCGACTCACTCCTCACTTATCTTGGAGCTCTCTCCCCTAAGTGGCATGACTCTACCTCCATTTCTCTCCATTTTTTCCTTGGCTTACTCTACTCCATCTTACTCTTCATTTCCGTCTCTATCTTCATCTTCTTTTGTTCCTTATTGCGTTATTCGTTTCGCCATTATGCCTTCCATTAGTTGTTCCTTTTCTTCATTTTAAATTTAGTTTCCTCATTCCTATGTTTTATTTTAATTTAGGAAATCATCTTCTTCATCTTAGTATTTGTGTTTTTCTTTTTGCTCTCTTTAAGATAACCTTCACACTTACTTAACCACTTGGTTAAGTTCGTGCTCAGTGGCAATCTTCATTGAGTTTCACCTATTATTGTTAATCACAATCTTAATCCAAGTAAAAATACTAAGAAGCAAGGCTAAAATCAACTCACATCATGTGGTATTCAGAGCATGGTTTATTTGTGCTTAATTTTTTGGAGTTGATTTTTGCTTTACAATTTTGGCACCTTTCAATTCTACCTATATTTTTCCAGCACTTTAAATTCCTTGTCATTTCAATTCAGCCTTTACATTCCTTGTCATTTACAATTTTTTCTTTATATTCATTAAGCAATTTAAATTTCACTTTTAAATTCCTTGTCATTTATAATTCTGTCTTTATATTCATTAAGCAATTTAAATTTCGCTTTTGAATTCTTTGTAATTTAAATTTGCCATTGCCTTTTGATTAAGTCATATTGTTCCTAGTGTTTTAGGAGTCTTTTCCATTCAGCTTATTTTTTTATTTAAATTGTGAAGAACTAAAATCAAATTAGAAGTTGTTTGAGTAGTGGTTGATTTAATTCAAAACATAGAATGCAAGTGTTAAAATAAATTGAATCACAATCCAAGATCATTTTCGAAAATTGAAAAGTGAATTAAAAATATGCATGAAAAAAGAATATGGAAAATTTTGAATCCATAAAAACAAAGAAGAGTTAAGTGCATTCACATTTCAAATTCAAATTGCTAATGAGGATTCTATTTGTGTAGCAAATTATTTTCATAATTGTGAAATTTTTTCCTTCTTGCTTTGACAATTTCTAAAACTATAAACTTCATAGTTAAAGTCTAAGTAAGTTTCTTTGAGTCGTTAAACATTCTTTTATTGTTTTTCTTGTTTAAAGTTTTGTCTTCATCTTGATTTAACTTTGGTTTAACTTTCTTTCTTTAACCTTTTTCTTTTTTGTATTCAAATTTCTTTAAGTTGTGTTTGAGTCCTTTTGAGTGAATGATAAGAGTTTTGACCTCTTTCACTTGAAGCTTTACTCGTAAGTTTATCCTTCTTGCTTTGACAATTTCTAAAATTATAAACTTCATAGTTAAAGTCTAAGTAAGTTTCTTTGAGTCTTTAAACGTGCTTTTATTGTTTTTCTTGTTTAAAGTTTTGTCTTCATCTTGATTTGATTCAACTTTGGTTTAACTTTCTTTCTTTAAACTTTTTCTTGTTTGTATTCAAATTTCTTTAAGATGTGTTTGAGTCCTTTTGAGTGAATGATAAGAGTTTTGACCTCTTTCACTTGAAGCTTTACTCGTAAGTTTATCCTTCTTGCTTTGACATTTTCTAAAATTATAAACTTCATAATTAAAGTCTAAGTAAGTTTCTTTGAGTCTTTAAACGTGCTTTTATTGTTTTTCTTGTTTAAAGTTTTGTCTTCATCTTTATTTGATTCAACTTTGGTTTAACTTTCTTTCTTTAAACTTTTTCTTACTTGTATTCAAATTTCTTTAAATTGTGTTTGAGTCCTTTTGAGTGAGTGATAAGAGTTTTGACCTCTTTCATCTTGAAGCTTCACTCGTAAGTATGGACTCTTGGAATTTAGAACCAATCTTTTTAGTAAACTTAACCTTATTCCCCTTTTCTCAAACTAGTTGAGTGATACACGTGAGAGAGTGATTTAAATGTGTTTGGAAACTAATTGTTTGACTTTTTATTGTGCACAATTATGGTCCATTTGTCATAAGGAGAATCCTCCCAACCACCTTCTCCTAAAAAAGCACACCTTTTGGTGGAGCTTGGTTCACAAATAAGAGGACATGAGACAATTGGTGGAAATGATGCAAAGGCTTGAAAACACCCAAAAGAGAGAAAAAGGATGTGAGAGCCTAGAAGAGCTACAATGAACAACGTGCACTATGGAAGTCAAGATGAGGAAGAAGAAGAATGGAGAATGTCGAATATAAAGCTAGGTACCATAATCATCACCAACCAAAGAAGTCAATTCCTTTTATTAAGTTACCTAGTTTAATGGGGATAGTGACCCAAATTTGTATCTAGGATGAGAAGCTAAGGTAGAACAAATTTTTAATGTATCTGATGTAGATGAGGATAAGCGAGTTAAGTTAGCTTCCCTAGAATTTAATGACTATGCCATGCAGTGGTGTCATCAACTTGTAATGGACATTGGACTAAACAAGAGGCCAATCATGATCTTTTGGAAAAATTTAAAGTTATGCATGTATGTGTGGTTTGTTCCTCCTTATTATAGGAAGGAACTCTTGTTGAAGCTCCAACGGCTTCATCAAGGATCTAGGACGTTAGAAACTACTTTGAGTAAAATTAATATGCATGATAGTGAAAAGTCAAAGTTTGCTAGGTTTGTGAGTGGTTTAAGGCGAGAAATACAAGATATCGTAGAATTATATGACTATTCTTCATTAGAAAAATTGGTTCACCTAGCCATCAAGGTGGAATCACAAGTTTTAAAGAAAACGTTTTTAAAAAATACTCATAATGATGACTTCTATAAATGTTCTTGGAGGACAAAAAAAAAATTCAAACCAAAACTTTTCCTTCCAATTTCTCAAAAGAAACCACTTCACAAAATAAAGTTTTTAAAGATCACCCTTCCACTTCTATGTCACCCACCAAAACCTCAAATATAAATTGTTTCAAATGTCTAGGTTTTAGACACATAACTCCAAATTGTCCTACAAAAAGAACTATGATGGTCAAAGCGGGGGGGGGGTTGTAGTAAGTGATCATAGTTCCAATCCTCTAGGTCTAGCTCCCCTACCTCTTCAATGTTAGGATTGATGGCTAAAACAAGAAGGGGAGTGAATTGTTTCTATAACCTTTTCGCAAATATATGATTAAGAATGAAACTTTATCAATCAAACAAAGATAAACAATTAACAAGGACAGTTAAACAAAGATTCAGAAAACTGTTTCAGTATTTTAATCGGTTAAAAACACGATATAACTGGTTGTTTATGTTATAGAGACAAAAGCAGTTTGTAAGGCAAGAATATCAACCAGTTGAAAATACGAAATAACCTGTTGTTTATGACAGCATATCAAAAGTTATGAAGAGAAGAGATGGAGAGATTTACACACAAGGTTTATATTGGTTCACTCAATCCCAGAGCTACATCCAGTCCTCAGTCAAACCACTGAGTATTTCACTATGTAATCAATCACAAATTACAACAAAACACACCACAAAGAGGTGACTTTGAATCCCACAAAGCCTACTCACCCCCTTTGCACCAGCACACACCGCAAGCCAGAATCACACTGACTTTACAGGATTTTACAACAACGTTTACAAAATGTAATTTGAACAATTACAAGAAACCCTATGATTAGTTCTTGAATCACAACAAAGCTCAAAAGCAATCTTGCTAAACTTGGAAAAACTTCTTTTCACAAACAGTTGGAAATCTCTCTTTTTGATCTCAAATCAGAGTGTAAAACTTCTCTCTTTCATATATCAAACATTTGAAGGAAGGCTATATTTATAACCTTTGAAAAGCTACCGTTAAAGGCAGATTTGAACAACTGAATCAGTTAAAACAGGTTTTCAAAATACTGTTATGAAAACTTACTTTTAATCGGTTGAAACCAAGATTTAACCAGTTGAATGGTTTCAGCAGTAATACAACTGATTCAAGAAACAGTTTCAAAAACTCCTTTGCCAGCTAAGTGACAAACAATCGATTGTTTCGAAACTTTAATCGGTTGTTTTTTCCTTTGCATGGAAAAACACTTAGTTCTTTAAAATAGATTAAAACAGGCTTTGTGTAGGAATCAACACTGATCTTACATAAGTTCTAAACACTCTAAACTACACCCAAACCAAAAGCAGCAAGGCTTCAAGCTTCATCTTGAATTTGGAACATCAAAGCTCCTATCTTCAACAATCTCCCCCTATTTGATGAAGACAAATCCTTGGTTGCTTTGAGGAGTTGTGTTTAGAATTTAATCATCACCTGCAGTCACAGATAGAAGCAGAAAAACACATAATATTCTTTGCCAAAGGTTAGAGCACCATAAAACAGTTTTCACAGCCAAACCAGAGTGAAAAACAAACCATAGGTGCAACAGCAGAAGAACAACCGATTAAAACGTAGGATTAACCGGTTAAATTTATCATAGCAACAAACAAGCTTATATCTAATGCAGTGATTAAAAGCAATTAAAAGTGCAGATTATAAACGATTACATCTCAAAGCACCAACTAATTCTCCCCCTATTTGTCTTATCAAATAGACAAAAGGAAGAAATTAAACAACAACATATAAGAAACAAAGATAAAGCGTTCATGAAAGAAAGCTAGTGCACTTAAAAAGAAGGACTATGGTCCCTGCCAAACTGTAGATTTGAAATCTGGTTTTGTATGACCTCAATCTGTTCATCCAGATTTCCAAAACGTGCATCTAGACGCCGGAAGTTATGATCGAATTGCTGAAATCAGTTTTGGCACATCTCATAGACATTGTTTTGTTGTTCAACAAAGTTATCCATTCGGTTGAGCATAAGTCTTTCAAAGGATGTCATTGAGGTGATTCTTTCTCCCCCAACATCAGTGCTAGGTCCAACATAATCAGTAGCAGCAGGTTCAACAACTTCATCTTCATTATTGATTCCACTTGGGCCAGCTTGGTCACCATCCTTGCTCACCCATCTCCTACCAATTTTGGTAAATGCCATTTTGCTTAGGGATCCATTATTGATCTCACTTGAAGGCTTGATTATTTCAGTTAGTTCTCCCTCAACGTCTACCTCAAAAAAATGTAGCAGTTTAGATATCAAAAATTGCATAAGGGTAGTGAAAGTCACTTAACCTTGTAGCTTTTAGCATATGTTCTTTGATGGTATGGATCCAATTGATCTTCACTTTATTCATGAAGCAATATATCATCAACAAATCCTCTTCTGAAAGAGTGGAGTGATTGCTCCCCATTGGTGTGATGATCCAAGACACAATGAAAGTTATGAGCCTCTCATCAAGCTTTAGCCCACCAACTGAAAAATTCCTCACTTTGGAGTGGGGATCCTTGAGACAACTTTTGTAAAACTAGATTTTGTTGAAATCTTCCACTACTCCAAGATTTCCTCTGTTGATTATGATTCTAGAGAACTTCAATCCAGCCACAACAGTCCATACATCATTTGTAATGACCATGTCTACACCTTTCACACGAGACACAAGAGCGTCACCACTAAATTGAAGATTAGTGCAAAATACCTTCACCAAATCTGGATATATGTTTCCAGTAAGCTCAAGGAATCTCTTCAATCTTTGCTCTTTGAGGAGAATTCACACAGTGGACAGATTTTGTTGCTTTGTCCATATGAAGGAGACAAGCTTGGGTGTGTTGATAGTTTTCCTACTTGTTTCAAGTAGAAATTTGTTGATTTTTTCTGATTCTCCTGAGAACCACCCTTCAATCTTTCCACCACTTCTAACAGCCCTAGTTTTCATTATTTTTGCAAATGGAGGAGTTCCAGCCATTGCTCAAATCAGTGAGGGATGTTGGCACGCTGCAGAGAGAGCTTAGAGCAGAGAAAAAGAAGAACAACAGGTTGTTTGAGAAAAGCAGCAGGTTAAAATCTTTATTAATATAGCCAGAACCCTTGATCAAAGATGACATAACGTGGGTTGTTTTCAATACTGAAAAATGAATCAAATCATAGCCATAAAGTCGTTTGTGTCAGTCAAAACAGAAAGTGCAGAAAATCACATGTTGATTTGACCAAACTTTAAAGCAGTTTTGATTTCCAAGATTTGAAGGAATCTGAATTGTAAAGAGCAGATACAATAGGTGTAAATTGTATTCAAACAAGCAATTAATGCAATATTGACCAAAAATATCAATGGGTTTGAATAGAAACACAAATCAGATCTCAAAGATTAAATGTAGATTCCTAGTGCTGACAGAGAGCAAATAGTCGGTTGTTTTGAGGAAATAATTGATTAAAATTATGGGACAGTAAGGAACAACCAGACATCTTTCAAAAGGATAAGAAGTACTAAAAACATTCATACATTTGCCTTACCTCAACATTTCTAGAAGCTCATGAGGCCAAGCGAAGGCAAAACATAGAATGATCATGTACTACTTACTTTCCATAGGACATGAGCTTGAGTAAGGTGGAAGTTTTTGAACCATAGACATTGCTTTGATCAGTTTTCAATATAGCATCTGTTATTTTGAAAAGATCCTGAAAAACAGTCTTTATGCATGTACAAGACAAATATGGCAGCAGGATAACAAGTTACACAAAAACTAGTGAAATCAGTGTTATAAACCAGTGCAGAGATATTACAAATCAGTGTGTGCACAGATTATGACAGCAGCAGATATAATCAGAGAAAAGCATCATTTTTAAAGCTATTAAGATAACCAAAACACATATAAACTTCTCCCTGTATATGACCAAAAGCATGATTCAAAGGAAAAAAGGTTTAACCATGCATAAGCAAACTTGACAACATTATACAAAGATGTCAGAGGAAATAAAACAATCGGTTGTTTTGAAGAAACAATCAGTTGAAATTCTGTGACAGCAAACAGAACATAGAAAACCCAAATCCTTCACCAGAATCTAAGAAACACATATACATGTTAAGGCACACATCATTTGGATGATAATAGAGCAAATATTAACCAGAAAACTTTATGGACATACAGAATTGAACTTAAGAAAGATTGTCCAAGCAAAGAAGAAAGATAAGAACATATCTTGTTAAGAACATATGTGCAGATTTGACAAACGGTTATACAATCCATAACACCAGTTCTAACACAAGAACCTGCATCCATGAAAACAAGTTTCAACATATTCTTCATTATGAAAACAAAGTCTCTTGTTGTTTTTCCTTTTAGCAGTCATTCTTCAAGCACAAAAGTAATTCTTGTCTGCCAAGGATACCTACAAGAAAAGATTAAGAAGCAAGATTTGGTCCCCTTATGAATTTGGGTCCATGAGTGTTAGTAGCAACCTTAGGAACCTTCAAAATCTTAGGCACCCATTTTAAAATACCTTTGGGAACATAAACTTTTCTTATTTTACAGAATCTAACAGAGTGACCCTTTTTCATGCAGTAGAAATAACAAAGAACCGGTTGTTTTGTACTTTTAACCGATTGATTTTTCCGTAAGGTTTGAAAAAGATTCTAAAAAGCTAAAGTTTTTGCTTTGTGAGTTAAAACCCAAACCTGATTTCCCAAAAACACACTGTTGAGAAGCTAAAACATTCTCAAAATTTGATTTCCCTTTAGAAATAATATCAATAGTTTTCACAAGGTTTAAAACTTTTTCTTGAAGGGTTTTACAATTTTTACAGCAACTTGAATCACAATTGCAAGAAGAGTTTTTATAAATCAATTCAAGATTATTGAAATCAACATTTGTATTACTCAAATTATTTTCCAAAACTGTGATTTTCTCTTTCAACTTGTTGTTTTCACTTTTCAATCGGTTATTTAAAAGGGCTAATCTTTTAGCTTCTTCATGAGTTTCTTGAAAAACATTTAGAAGTTGAAAATAATTTTCACAATTGTTGGAAGAAGATGCACTTACTTGATTTGATCCAGATTCTTCTTTTGTCATAAGACAAACCTCCTTTCTGGATTTTGAAGAGAAAGATTCAGCAGTAGATTCGTCTTTGTCCATCAAGCCACTCCTTGGATTCTTGTGATACTCTTCAAGGGTATTCCACATTTCTTTGGCAGAACTGCATTTTGAAACCTTGAGCAATTCATTAGAGTCAAGTGGAGATACAATGATGTTCATAGCTACACAATCAAGATGTTATCTTTCAAAAGAAACGGTTTCAGATATAGACATGAGATAGTTATTTGTAATCACATTCTAGATTTTCTTATCTATAGATTCAATAAAGAATTTCATTCTTATGCACCACAGTTCATAATTCATACCACAGAACAAAGGTGGTTTGTTTAAACAAGCACCTTCCCTAAAAGAAAATTTTCAGCCATTAAAAAAGATTTAGGATCAAAACTTGAATAACTTTCAAGAACCTTGATCTGATACCAATTGTTAGGATTGATGGCTAAAACAAGAGGGGGGGTGAATTGTTTCTAAAACGTTTTCGCAAATATATGATTAAGAATGAAACTTTATCAATCAAACACAGATAAACAATTAAGAAGGACAGTTAAACAAAGATTCAGAAAATTGTTTCATTATTTTAATCGGTTAAAAACACGATATAACCGGTTGTTTATGTTACAGAGACAAAAGCAGTTTTTAAGGTAAGAATATCAACCGGTTGAAAATACGAAATAACCTGTTCTTTATGACAACATATCAAACAGTTATGAAGAGAAGAGATAGAGAGATTTACACACAAGGTTTATACTGGTTCACCCAATTCCAGAGCTACATCTAGTCCTCAGGCAAACCACTGAGTATTTCACTATGTAATCAATCACAAATTACAACAACACATTACAACAACACACACAACAAAGAGGTGACTTTGAATCCCACAAAACCTACTCACCCCCTTTGCACCACACTGACTTTATGAGAGTGTGTGTTCTTGAGTGGTCAAGATCACCTCTTTGTGGTGTTGTGTGATTGTAATCTGTTGTTGGTTACTTAGTGAAATACCCAGTGGTTTTCTGGGGATTGGATGTAGCTCTAGTAAGGAGTGAACCAATATAATTGATTGTGTGATCTTCTCTCTCTCTCTAACTCATTTAAAATCTGGTTGAATTGTGATTTTATTTTTGTTGCCATAAACAATCGGTTAAAACGCATTTCCAACCGGTTGCTTTTCTGATAACTGATTTAACAGTTCTATTTTCTTGGCTGATCTGATTCTTTGATTTGTAAATCAATATCAATCTTCATTCTTAACCAGTATTTGCGAAAAATTTCCCTTAAACAATTCACCCCCCTCTTGTTAAGACCATTAATTCTTACAGGTAAGTCGACCTAGCTCGACGTAAGTGCGACTATCCAAGCTTAGGCGCCTTATGAGGTTAATTTGTTTGACTATTTACTTGATTTAGTACATGGTGAGTCGACCTAGCTCGGCGTATGTGCGACTACCCGAGCATAGGCGCTCTATGAGATAAATTCGTTTGTTGAGTTAGCTAATTTGGCACATGGTAAGACATCCTAGCTCGGAGTGAGTAGAGTCATCCAAGTATAGGCGTCCTGTGGAGTGGGTTTATTAGATTTAGTTTAGCGTGGGTTTATTAGATTTAGTTTAGCACAAGCTAAGACGACCTAGCTCAGAATGAATGGAGCCATTCAAGTTTAGGCGCCCTGTGATAAGGAGTTTACTTGATCTGGTATATGGTGAAGATGATCAAGCATGGGATAGGTGTAACTACCAAAATAGGCACCCTATGAAGTAAGACATCATGAAGTGGATGCAATAATCATACCAAGGGCTGCCCAGTAAGGGGGCCGGAGTTATTCGTGAGATTCAAGTTGAAGTGAAGGTTGTCGTAACCTCAAATGCATCACTTACTTAAGGGTAGACCTTCTACCAAGGTAAATAAATTATTACTTTACGCTTAAGTTAGCATAAATTTGTTATACTAGTTGTGTTAGGTATTGAGGCATACATTTGTATAAGTAAGAAGGTCTACAAACGCTAAAAAAAACATCCATAATGTCAAGTAAGTGTGGCAAGCCAATAAATATTACAGTCCATAGCTATTATAAAAGTTAAGTTAGTCCTCTTAGTTGGTCGTCGACCACGATTTTGCCCGAGTCCAGTGCGAAAAGGTCCATGGTAGGATGGACCATTGTTTCCTGTTCCAAGGCAGTTCCAAAGTTGGCCAAGAAGGATCGGGTAGCGTCATCTTTGAGAGACTAAATCATCTTGTTCGAGTCTTCTTCTTTATGACCCCTTTCTTTCTTTAGGTTCTCTATCTCGCCCAGAAGCTTGTCCTTTTTTTCGGATAGGGCCAATGCCTCTTGGATCTTCTCAGTATAGAGATGCTCAGCTTTTTGGTGCAGACTGTTAAGTCAACTGATCTCCACCTAAAGGTGGTCCATTCCTTGGCGGAGTTCCATGATCTCTTTATTTTTGTGTTCTTCAAACACTTTGTGCCCTTGCGCTTCGTCATCGGCCAGGAAAGTCAAGGAAAATGCTTGGCTGAATAACTTCAAGGAGTCACAACGAAGAGAGTCTTCGTCATGGACTGATAACCTATTTTTGTCTTCGTGGGGGCAGGAAGAAAGTCTTACCATGAGCAAGGACGTCGAAGTCAGCATCCCATAAGATTTTTCTGTGTGAACTTTTAGCCTCACACTCTTGGATGGTAACAACCTCTTGGTATGGAACTCAACCATCCGAGTTGGAGTGTTCAGGGAGGGGAGTTGCCTCTCGCCTTTTTCTCTTGAAAACAAGGCCCGAGTTGGTTTGCTCATCCTGATCAGATTGGACAGGAGCAACCTCGGCAGGGGCCTTCCTTTTTGGTGCGAACGAATCGTTGCTCATGCTAGCAGCTTCTTTCATCTTTCTAACGCGCTCAGCCATCTCTGCTTTGTCAATGTTGGACAACATCCTTTTTGCAAAAAAGAAAAGGCAACTAAGTGGTTAATGACAGTGATATAGGTACCTTTACAAGGGTAGGAAATGAAGAGTACCAGTATAGACCTTCAAGGCACCGGGGAGATACTTTTTGCTCAGTAGAAAAGAGGTGTCAGACAACCTTGAATGATGTGATTCCACTAGCACAATTAGAATGATTCTTGACATTCTTAGGAATCATCTTGAGTTGGTTATGAGATAGACACTTTATCATAGAAATGGATCAAGGTTCTATGAACAAGAACTCAC
>Ga0123342_1007213_pt1 | contig 14836 bp, 9 predicted proteins | sample Turbeawhitnodule_FD_89960 | JGI IMG/M metagenome (GOLD analysis project Ga0123342, IMG submission 89960) | Root nodule microbial communities of legume samples collected from Mexico - Turtle bean Mexico white nodule | ecosystem: Host-associated > Plants > Roots > Nodule | place: Mexico: Nepantla...
ATAATATTAACACTATTTATAATATTTAATAATATTAATAATACTAATATTATTTAATATATTTAATAATATTATTAATACTAATAATATTTATCATGTTTAATAATATTTAATAATATTAATAAAATTATTATAATAATTAATAATGTTACTAATTTAAATAATAATAATATTATAAAATTAATAATATGGATGATATTAATAATGTTTATATTATTAAATTATATTTATAATTCTAATCATACTAATAAGTATAATAATAATTATAATTTGACAACAAAACTTAGTGTAATTGTTAAATTGTTAAAGTTTCTTTAGTCATTACTCAAGAGACTTGGTTTCGAGTTTCACTTTTTATTTCTAACTTTAATAATAATTGTCATATCATATATAATAATTGTCAATAATAATCATAAAAACAAGCATAGAATAACATATGTAAATAATAATTGAAAATTAAAAAGTTTTTTTCTTGTAGTGACACATTTAAAGTTTATTTTATGTTAGGTGATACATAATTTTTTTTTAATGTCTAAGATATATATGTTTTGAAATTTTTTTTGTAAAGATTGCAACTTCCTTAAAATATTCAATTTTATTCATTTTATTATTTACCACTAAAAAAATATATACTCTGAATACCTCCTTTTGTATCCCATGTTCCATGCCACAATTTCTATAGGAAGGAAGTGTAATTTATTTTCTTTAAATAGTCTGCAGCATTAAGTTGACTAAATAGAATATGGTGTAATTTGAAAAAGAAAAATGATACTTTGACAATAATGAAAAAGTTGTATAAAACTTACTTTTGTGATGGATTTAGATATAAATATATATAATGAAAGATAAATTTATAATTAAATGATATAAAGAATATTAAAATAATAATATTGGAGATTGTAATATGGCAGTATAAAAAATATGGATTGTCTATATATAATTATCTTTTATTCTTTTTTTCATGTTTGTTATTTTCATTCTTGTTAGGCTTTTTCGCCTAGCTATGAACACGGTACATATACACTTGTTAGCTTTTTTGCGTAAGGCTTAACAGTTAATCCCATGGTTATAATTCCAAATTTACCGTAATTCTTGACATGGTAAGAAAATGAAGAACAACCATAGTTCTTGACATGGTTTGGATATGATTAATTATATAAGATAAGAAATAAAATCAAAGAAAATAAAAAGAGGGAGAAAAAGCATAAAGAAGCCATTTTATTCAGTTTTGACTCCCACACTCACTACGTTGATTTTGTTTCTACTTTTGGTCTCATGATGACGTGCGTGGTGGGGTTGGACAAGTGAATTATCAAATCGTTGTTGAAGATTATATGCCACAAATCCTTTTAATTGCAACGTAGCAGATGATTAAAGATTTGACAGGCTTTGATGATGATAAAGTTGAAGGTAGGGAAGACATGTTAAATGATAATTGCCATGCATTAGTGTAGTTGTAAGATCTTCTCGTGGCACGTATTAATTGCGTCTTGCTTTCTTCTGATCTGACAAACAGTTGTTATTTAGTTCCCTACGAACACCACATTTTCATCAGACATCAGTAACAGAAAATTAAGTTTTTTTAGTACATACAGCAAAATAAAAGAAAATTTAAGGTTTCTGAGTCAGAACGCAAGTACTAAGGAGACACGTGTAGGACTAAATCTGCTTTTTCCCTGCCATATCTACCATGTTCTATGTTTCAACAAATTTATATGGTAATAAGGGTCCCTTTGTTTGCATCAAAGATATAGCTGGGTGATTTTTAAATTCCTTTTAAAAAGTAAGTTCAAAATTATTTTTAATTTATGAAAACATTTATGTTAAAAAATAACGTCTTCAAGTTGGACAGAAGACACTCACTGTACCATTTTTCACTTAAACCCATGCTGATATATCAATAACTAAATCAGTGTGCAATCATTTTTTATTGTTATCCGTTTAGTAAGATTTATTTATCTCTTATTCAAAATAATTAAATGTTGCCTATTCATTCTAAACAACAATTATAAAATGTAGATTAACATTAAAATATTACGAATACTTTCAAAATTAAACGTTTTAAGTAATATTTTAAAACATATTTTTTAATTTGTAGTTGCTTTAAATAATATTTAGACTATATTTATTAGATATTAATTTTAATATTTTATATAACATTCACTTTTTATTATTATCAAAGAATTAAATTAAATAAGAGGGGATACTTTAAGGGTATCCCAACCCGTATACAATTATCAGGAAAGAGACCTACCAAAATCTAAAACGGACCCCTCTTCCCTTCTAACAAACTTCCAACTGGGGGCCATAAACAAAATGCACCAAGATCAGGTACCAGAACCTAGAGGCCAAAACTTGCTAATCTTAACATTCATCCAGCACAACACAAACCATGCATCCCCAGGGATCATCCACGACATCCAACAAAGACACTGCACCATACACCTATTTGTTGTAATTCTATACCTTCATATATTTTCCAACCATAGCGAACCTAAACCAGATTGGTAGCAACACCTCCTTAGCTACAACAAACATCCAATAACATTCATATATATAACACTCACTTCTCACTAATTTCCACACTCTTATTTCCAAAAATTTTAAAGAGATTCCAAAACTTTTTTTTATCACTAATTTCCACCCCCTCACTTCCAAAACTTTTAAATAGATTTCAAAAAATAAATTATTAGCAACACTCTTTTTTTTAATGTAAATGCTCAAAGCTTAATTTCAAAAACCCACGTTCCCAACTTTCCCAAATGCCTCATAAACCTTATGCTCCCAACCCTTTGAAACCACATAAACAAAATACCTCAATCCTTTGAAATTTGAAAATCAAGAACAAGCTTACACCTACTCGTGCTAGCGGTTCTTCTTCCAATTTCATGTGTAACTTGAAAACATTTCTCAAAGCCAAATAAACAATTTTCAATTATATATACTTGCTCATAATGAGGATCATGGGTGGATGCAGATGAATGTAGCCCCACTCCACTACTTTCTTTAATTAAAACACGTGTCATCATTTTATTTATGTCATCTTCCTCTAAATCTGGATTTTGCTGCTTTACCACAAATTTTACCATTGCCTCTAGATCTTAAATTTTCTTCACCATGTCAGTCATTTCATTTGCATGTTCTTTACTTATAGCAACAATTTCTTCCTTTTTTTTAAATGTTGATGGTGTCATAGTCTTTCCATAACAACGTACTCTCCAGGTTTCTCTTTCCCAAATATTGATTGAAATGCTTGTTCTGTAGATTCACTCGAATTTTCAATAAAACCTTGAAGCTTAGTCTAATAAAAGAGAATGAATTTTAATTATTAAAAGGAATAGATTTATATGTACTTCATAAATATTTGTAAAATTACAATGATATTATATGTTTCTTCATCCACTTCTTTTTCTCTTCGACCTTTTCGACGTTGACGTGTTGTAATAAACATTTCAACTTGGGTAACTTTTTCTCCTACCTTTTTCTTGGCACTCTACAACAATTACATATTAAAAAAAACAATAGGATGTTTTTGTATTGGATTTAAAATATTGAGACATAATTAGAAGTATCTTACTAATTCAACATGAATTTTAGCAAAATTGGTTGGTCCTATACGATGAATGTACTTTTGTTGTGCCCTATTTGCAACATTTTGCTCAGTAATGTTTTACATTGTATTAAGATACAATTAACAATGAAGGTAGAGAGTAATGCAATTTTAAAGTAATAAGACATTAAACATATCTAACCTTTTTAGTGCTATGTTGAACAAGGTGCTTTGATGTCTCCAAATCCAAGAGGAATGCTTGAAGACTTTGCTGCTGGTTTTTGTGTGTCTAGTAGTCTTTCAATTGTTAATACACTCTTTAAGATGATCAAAGGTTAATGAATCTTAATCTTTTTGAAAAGATGAGTTTTCTAAAGAGTGTGAAATTTCAACTTGTTGAAATGTCAATTCAACCGCTTGTTTGACACTTAGTGGCTTTTAAAATGAGTTTGAAAAGCTTGGCTTTATTTTGACTTTGTTGTCAAACTGGTTCAACCGGTTGTTTCGAGAATTCAACTGGCTGTTTTTTCTGAAAACCTTAACAAAATTCGGTTAAGTTTTTCCAATTTGTTTTAAATGATTCCAATAGCTTTTGGTTTTTAATTTAATTGCTTTGACCATTAGATTGGAGTATAAAAAGGTTGTTTTGCGCTCCTATGTATTAATTAAGAAAGAGAGATTAATCAAAATTAGTTTTCAAGATTTCAAAAAGCTTTTGGATCATCTCAAGTGTGGAATAAGATTGTCTTGTAATTCTGAACTTTAATCTTTGATTTACCCAGGTGCATTCTATTCCCTTCTTCCTTGAACATTGTATTTCTGTGTGTTTTGGTGTGGTGCAGTTTCAGAAGGTGTTTATGGAACCTGTGTGGTTTTCCAATAGTGGTATCTGTTCTTGAAGGGTTCAAGATCATCACTTTTGGTGTGTGGTCTGTAATCTAGGTTTGACTACATACTGAATTCTCAGTGGTTAGTTGAGGACTGAATGTAGTTCTTGGTTAAGAGTGAACCAATATAAACATCTTGTGTGAATCTCTCTATCTCTTCACTCATCAAATTGTTTTATCTTTGTTTTTTCAAATTTACTTGTATAAACAACTGATTGTTTCGTGAAAACAACTGACTGTTTCATGAAAACAACTGATTGATTTTCTGGAATCAAACTAAAAACAGTTTTCTATTTGGCTAAAAAGATTTTCAATTGATTATTTCTTCATAACTTTTCACTCTACCTTCAATACTTTGAAAATCTTTCAAAAACAATTTACCCCCCCTCTTGGTTAATGCCTCTAATTCTAACATGCTAATGTTCCAATATTTCAACAATTGTTTGAAATGATCTTTAGAAATGAATAATGGACGATGTTTGAGGCAATCCTTCAATGTGGAGTACTTTAAAAAGTGTCTTTTCTTGCTTTCTCTCCTTTATCACTAATGATGAACTTTTCTTATAGAAAAACATTAAAATGATTTTATTTCCATAAATATTTTAATCATTAAATCAATATAAATTTATTTTTCATAGCATGACATATGCCCATATACGAGTCTTGTTATCTTTATCATTGAGAAAAACTTTGAAATTTGTGTAAATCAAGGAACAAAAGGAAGAATTCCTAGCTATCGTGCCAAGGAAATAACTTAAGTCAGTTACAATCTTGTCAGTGTGACCAATTCGTTCTCCATCAATGTCTAAGATAACTTTGGGACACTGCGTAGATCTTCCATGTATTGCTAAGCATTGAGTTGGTCCTCACGTTTTTTTCTTACTTGCTCCTATTTTAACATTGAACTCATAAAATGAAATATTAAAAAGAAGACATAAATATGAAAAAATGTTGTTGTAATAATAAAACATTTACCTTCTATCATATTCACTTCACCATCTTCATCTTGGTATGCATTTTCTTCTCCAACATATTGTTCTTCATCCTCACTTCCATTTTGAACATTTTCTCCTTCATCTTCATTGTTTCCATTTTCTTTAAGAAATTGATCTATTGACATTGATGGACAAAATTTTGTTTGTGTCTTATTAGGAGCATGTTGTTGCTTTGTCATTGATTCAACATCTACAATCACTACTTCTTCCTTAGATTTTGAGTTGTCATCCATCATTCTTGTCTTTTTTCTAAGTTGACATTTTACCTTTGAATTATCAACTTCAGCTTGTATTGATTTCATAGGCAATTGTCTTTTCAAGGATTCTCCTCTTGTAAGACTCCCTTTTGCCTGAGTTGTTCATTGGCACTAGAATTACTAAGTTGAGTCAATGCTCTTTCAAGTGCTTGTAGCCTTTTCTTTGACTCATCACTTGCAACTGCTGTCTTTTTCTTGAATTTCCTATTTGGTTCTTGGAGTTGTTTATGTCTGATGCTCTTAGATGTCAATTCTTCCAATCGGAGTTTGTTTTGACTATGGATTTTATGTTGAACAGTACTTGCAACTGCAACATTTTGTTTTGTTTAATTAAGCTCCTGTTCAAATTTGTTTGGTCACTTACCTTGATATTAAGCAAGTTCACTTGTCTTTGGGCAGCAATAGTAGGTGCAGTGGTACATTCTTTGCTTGTCATTTTTTCACATTTGATTTGCATTTTCCTTGGCAATTCTTTGCTTGATTTTACTTGAGGAAGTTCCAAATTTGCAGCACTCATTTGAATCTTGTCTTGAGCTTTCATCTGTCGTTTTAAGTTTGCTTCCTTATTCATTATCTGAAAACAATAATTTGATATGAAGGACAATCAAACATAAATAAAATTATAGAATATAACATGACCACAAAGTAAAGTTTAGTTTTTTTAATGAATATTTTAAAGTGTTGAATGCAAGAAGACATTATAAATGTGCATGTACCAGAGAGCAATCATACCCAGATTTCACTTGCACCAATGAACCAGTTTTCACCATGTGATTTTTTATAAAGAAAACCACCAAAATCAGTGTGAAAAACCAATGTGAATGAGGTGCATAATCAAAGTTTTTACAACAGCATACTAAACTAGTTTAAACCAGATTAAAACAAATATGTAGCAGCATACAAATCATATTAATTCTCCCCCTATTTGTCTTCACAAATAGATTAGAAGAAGGTAAAAAAATAAACAAAAAAAAATGTTCAGCAAGATGAAACAAAATAAGAAAGAAATCATTAAAGATTTGCAATGCTCTTTCCCATATTTGAGTTCAAAAAGTTGATTTTGAACAACCTCAATCTGTTCATCCATATTCTGAAATCTTGCCACACAAAACTCATGATGACTCCTTTGTTCGTCTGCAAAGCTATGCATTCTGCTCGCCATCAATCTTTCAAATGGTGACATGGTTGTTATGCGTTCTCCCATGTTTCCTCCATCACTTTCACCAACATCATAGGCACCAACAACTCCAATATCATCATCAACAACACCATTATCAGCTTGTTCTTCATTCTCATCTGCAACATAAGCCCCGCTTGAAGAACCAACTTGATCTCAATCCTTGTTAACCCACTTTTCACCAATTTTGGTGAAACCCATCTTGTTAAGGGAGCCATTGTTGACTTCGTGTGACGTCTTGACCACTTCAGATTACTCCTCCTCAAGATCAACTTCAAAGTAATGCATAAATTTAGAAATAAGGTAGCATATGGATATTGGTAGTCACTTAACCTGATGGATTTCAACATATGCTCTTTGATGACGTGGATCCAATTTATCTTGATCTTGTTCATGATGTATTAAATGAAAACAAGATCTTCCTCGCTCAACATGGAATGATTGCTACCTCTTGGAGTCAAAACCCATGTAACTATGAAAGCAATAAGCCTTTCATTTAGTTTCAAGCCTCCCACAGAAAAGTTTCTCACTTTGGCTTGTGAATTCTTCAAACAGCTTCTATAGAATTTCATTTTGTTGAATTCCTCAACCACTCTAATGTTCCCTTTGTTTATCCTCAACCCAACATACTTCAAACTTCATAAGTAATCTCCAAATCAACTCCTTTTACATGTGAGCAGAGATTGTCACCAACAATTTGAACATTTGTGTAGAATACTCTCACAAGGTCTAGGTAGATATTCTCATACATTTGCAAGAACCTTTTCAGCAACAATTCTTTTAGGAGATCCCTCACTTCAATGAGTTTTTGCTCTTTCAACCAGTTGAATGAGATGAGTTTTGGATTGTTGATAGCATTCCTACTTGTTTCGTGTAGGTATTTTTCAAACTTTTCATCTTCCTTAGAAAACCAACTTTCTAGGCGCCCACCCCTTTTCACTCCACGGGTCTTCATTCTTTTGGATGAAGGAGGTGTTGAATCCATGGAGAAAGGAGGAAATTTCAGATAGGTAGAAGAGGACAACAGTTTCAAAATGCACAATTATATAAGTTGTAAAAGCAGTAAGAAAAATTGGCTTTTAGGGGTTGTTTTTCAAAACAAAAAGAATATGTTAAAAAAGAATACTGGCACATGTCAGCCCTCAAACAGAATGCACAGAATCAGCACATACATATTTGACTAGTCATTAAATTTCTTAAATTTTCAAGAAGATATTGAATATATTCCTATTTATGATGAAAATAACACCCAACCAAACCGTATTCAAGGCCATAATAAAAGCAATTTTGACTCATAACATTTTTTAGAAGGAATCAGCAACAAAAACAATGCACAGAGACTTAAAACAACTTTAATGAAATGCTATCAGGGATGAAATAATCGGTTGTTTCGTGAAACAATCGGTTGCTTTTCTGTGACAGTATTTTGGAGATATGATAAATCAAACACTTTGACGGAGATGAAAAGTCAGAATGCTACACACACATATTTTTGTATGAAGATTAAAAGGAGAGTTTATTTAACAACAACAAAAATAAACTAAGTGCACAAAATAAAAGAAATGAGTTCACAACTTTTAAGAATGTTTTCAATTAAAGAACCATAATACACGAGTCAAGAATAAATTCCACAAGACTCTCAAGAACAATTTACAATTAAGAGTTGTACTTTAGAATCCAATTATGATAATTTCCTTTGTGGCTTGATCCTTTAATCCAGTAATTCTTGGTCTATAGGAATACCTGCACAAAATAATATCAAGTAGCAAGATTTGGTCCCTTACAAATTTGGGTCCATTGACATTAAATAGATCATTAGAGTCCTTAGAATTCTTGAATTCTTAGGTACCCATTTAAGAATACCTTTGGGAACACAAAACTTCCTAACTCTGTAGAATCTGACAGAGTGGCCATTTTCATATAGTAGAAGCATGAAACAACCGGTTGTTTCGACTTTTCAATCGGTTGTTTTTCAAAGAATGTTGAAAAAGGCTTTGAAACCCCACTTTTCTTGCTCTGTGGATTAAAACCCAAACCAACTTTACCAAAGACACATTTTTGAAAGGAAAGAACAGTTTCAAAGTTAAATTTGCCTTTAAAAAGCTTGTCCACAGTTTTTACAAGATAGTGAACTTTTTTTCAACCGATTCACAATTTTCACAAACACTTGAGTCACATTTGCAAGAAGATTTTTTGTAAATCAGTTCCATATTTTCAAAATCATTTTTCGATTTATCTAGTTCTTTTTCCAATGCTTTTACTCTATTTTCTAGTCAATTATTCAAGCCTTTCAACCAGTTATTTGAAAGGACCAACCTATTAGCTTCTTCATGAGTTTCTTTAAAAGCATCAAGAAGTTGGTTGTAGTTTTCAAAATTAATTGAAGTGCTGGAACTTACACCACTTACATTAGTTTCTTCTTTTGCCAAAGCAAAGATTTTCTTCTTCATCTCCTGAAGATGAGCTAGAGGAAGAACCTTCCTTAACTTGCCAAGCAGTGTAGGCTTTCTTTGCTTTGCCTTTCTTTCTTGCTCCTCTTTCTTTATTCTCATTCTTGGGGCAATCAACTTTAATATGTCCCTGTTCACCACAATCAAAGCAAATATATTTGTTAGAGTTAAAATCATTGAGTTTCTTGCTATTATACCTGTTGAATGATTAATTTTTGTTGTTGTTTTTCTTCAGGAATTTGTTGAATATCCTGGTCAGCAAGCTTAGTGTTTCTCCTTCACTGTCATCACTCGAGTCTTGACAGTTTTTGTATCCAACAACCTTCAGGGCAATGTTCCTCACATGCTTATCTTCACTTTCTTGAACATTCAGCATGTTCATCTCTAATTTATGTTCTCTAAGCTTTCCAAATAGTGAGGATTTTGATGTTGAGTTCCTCTTTTTCAAAACATCTTCCTAAGACTCATGAGGTGGTTGACAATATGGGTAAACCTATTTTGTACTTCAGCAATTGTCTCCCTTTTTTGCATCCTAAACATCTCATATTCTTGAATGAGAGCATGCTTCCTTTCTCTTTTCACGTCATTTGTTCCTTCATAAGTGACTTTTAGAGTATCCCGTATTTCCTTTGTTTATTCATATTGTGACACCCTGAAAAAATCACCAGAACTTAAGGCAAATGTAATAATATTCTTTGCAATACAATCATATTGAATCTTTTTGTTTTCATGCTCAGTCCATTGGGACCAAGGTTTTTAATAAATCACTTTATCATTTTCAAGCATAGGAACAAAAGGACCAGTTTTTTTATTGCATCCCAAATTCCTTTATCAATTAATTCTACAAAGATATCCATCCTTACCTTCTAGAACTGGTAATTTACACCACAAAATAGAGATGGTCTATTAATAGATGCACCCTCCCCAAAGGGTAGTTTATCAACCATGAAAAAATATTTTTGGATCAAAACTTGAATGACTTTCAAGAACCTAGCTCTGATACCAATTGTTAGAATTTCAGGCCTTAAACAAGAGGGGGTGAATTGTTTATAAAATATTTTTGCAAATATTGAAGGTATAAAAGAAGCCAATGAAGAATCAAAAAGAAAGAAACCCAGTTAGCCAAGAAAAAAATCTATTTTATTACGTTTCTAGAAAATCAACCGGTTGTTTATGTGATTCAACCAGTTGTTTTTATCAGTAGTTAATAAAAACAAGCCAAAACAGATTTAAATGAGATTAAGGATAGAAAGAATCACACAACAGATTTATATTGGTTCACTCTTATTCAAGAGCTACATCCAGTCCCCAGAAACCACTAGGTATTTCACTAAACAATCAAATAACCTTGATTACAAACCACACACCAAAGAGGTGATCTTGAACCCTTCAAAAAGACACACCTCCTTTGATAAACAACATACCACAGATCATAAAACACCTTCAGCATCTGCACAAAAAATGTTTACATAGAATTATAGTATTCAAGAGAGAAAAGGAATGATCACACCTGATATAGATTGAATTGAAAAGTTACAAAGCAATCCTATTCCACTCTTAGCAAAATTCAAAGCTTTAAGCAAATCTTGGAGAAAAATTATTTGAAAGATTTAATCTGATATCTTGACACCAGGAGCGTAAAACAGATTATTTTAAACTCCAAAATTTTATTAAAAATATTTATGTAGAAACCAAATCAGTTTTGAATAAATTAAATTTTTTTTTACCAAACTTAATAAATTCTGATAAGGATTTTAAAAAACCAATCGGTTGAAACGTCGAAACAACCGATTGAATTGGTTTGACAACAAGGTCAACCAATTCCAAGCTTTTTCAAAACCTGATTCAAAGACACTAAGTGTAAAACAACAGGTTGTTTTTCCACTTCTTTGAAAAAACACTCTTTTTCAAAAGGATTTTATTTAAACCAACTTTGCATCCTTACTAAGAGTGGATTACAAATTTAAACTACCCAAAACCCACACACACAAGCAGCAACAAAGCTTTCAACCAATCTTCATAGATTTATAGACATCAAAGCTTATCTTCAACACAATCATTTTGAGCCTTTTTATTTTCAAGCTTTGTCCACTGGGACCAAGGTTTTTCAATGAAAACATCAACTTTTTCAAACTTAGGTAAAAAACGCCATTTATGATAGCATCACAAATTCCTCTATCAATTGATTCAACAAAAAAATTCATTCTCACCTTCCAAAATTGATAATCAATCCACAAAACAAAGGTGGCATGTTTATAAAAGCACCCTCCCCAAAAGGTAGTTTTTCAGCCATTTAAAAATGGTTTTAGGATCGAAACTTGAGTAACATTCAAGAACTTAGCTCCTGATGCCAATTGTTAGAATTAGTGGACTAAACAAGAGGGTGGTGAATTGTTTTCAAAAGATTTTCGCAAAGTTTGAAGGTAAAGTGAAAAGTTCTGAAAAATCAACCGATTGATTTTCTGTTCAACTCAATAAAATTTATGTTTTAAGGTTATTTTCAAAACATCAACCTGTTGTTTTCACGAAACAACCGGTTGTTTATACCAACAAAATATGAAACCAAGTTAAAACAGTTTATAAGAGTAGAGATAGAGAAAATCACACAAGATATTTGTACTGGTTCACTCTGAACTAAGAGCTACATCCAGTCCTCATCTAACCACTGAGAATTCACTATGTAATCAAACCTAGATTACAAAACACACACCAAGAATGATGATCTTGAACCCCTTAACAACACACACCATTCCTTGGCAACACCACAGTTTCCAAAAACACTTTTCTGAAACTACCTTACACAAGGCCCAATCCTATTCCACACTTGAGATGATCCAAAAAGCTCTTTGAAAACTTGAAAACTGTTTTTGATTGATCTCTCTTACTTAGTTAATGCATAGGAACGTAAAACCACCTTTTTATCTTTCAATCAAGTGGTTAAAATAGTTACAACAAAAAACTAAAATTTGTTCGAATCATTTAAAATAGAAAAACCACTTAACAAAATTTTGTTAAGGTTTTCAGAAAAACAATAAGTTGATTTTTTGAAAAAACCGATTGATTTTTATTTGACAACATTAAAATCAACTAAGTGTCAAATAACCTATTGATTCGAAATTTCAACCTGTTGAAATTTGTTTGACAGCAATGGCAAACACAAAGCTTTTCCAAATCATTTTAAAATCCACTAAGTGTCAAACAAACTGTTGATTCAAAATTTCAACCTGTTGAAATTTCACTTCCTTTTAGAAAACCCATCTTTTCAAAATGTTAAAGATTCAATTGAGCTTGGATCATCTTAAGGAGTGAATTAACAAGTCTCAAACAACTAGACACACATACAACAACAACAAGGTCTTCAAGCTTTCCATTTGGATTTGGAGACATCAAAGCATCTTGTTCAACAATCTCCCCCTATTTGATGAAGACAAATCCTTGGTTTGTTTGTGATGTGCTTGTGATGTTTTGTTTGAATTTGTTAGTACCTGCAAAACATAATTTGTGCATGTATCAGAAGTAATGAAATCCAGATATCATTAGCACCACATAACTAGTATAAGGAAAACCAACGAAATCAATGTGAAAACTAGTGAAAACAAGGTGCAAAATTAGAGTTATGCAACAACTAACTAAATCATATAAACCCAATTTTAAAGCAGATATGTAGCAGATACTTAGCATCATACAAAGCATATAAATTTCCCCCTATTTGTCTTCATAAATAGAATAGAAGAAGGGGTAAAAACAAAATTAAGAAAAACTAGAATACCAGTGTGTGTAGCAGCACCATTGCAGCAACAAACCTGTGATACCATATCAGAATTGCAACAAAAATTTGTGGTGTATCAGAGTTATGGCAGCAGTAGAATAAACCAGAAAACTAATGTGTGTAGCAACAAAACTATGGTGAACCAAAGCTATGGCAGCAGCAGTCCAAAGCAGTTTTCAACACACCATAAAAGTGCAGAATTACAACACACAAACCACCAATTTCCCCTCTTTCTTTCCAGCAGTTCTCCTTCAAGGAAGACATTAAAGTATTGCTTCATTAAAGTATTAGTTCCAAAATTTGAAAACTAAAGATACCAGCAATGCCAACAACACCAACACAGCCAAGAGTACTTCTTTTTTACATTTGTAGGATAGCAGTTGGGAACATCTTTCTTGGACATTTTCAATTCCATATTGTAAGCATACTAGTCCAAATCTCCCTTATGTTAAGAGCAAACCTTCCAGACGTTTCAAAGATACATTTTCATTCACCATCTCCAAGCAAGGTGAAGACTTCAAATGTAATCACATTCACAAATATTCATCAACCCCATGACCACCAATGTGATTGCTATTCATAAAAAGCTTTGAATTCCAAGAAAAACAAAGAATACATCTCTTTATTATCTGATTCAGAGGCATAGTAAATGCATTTTTGACCCACAATGGGTTTTGAAAGAAAAGAAACAGTTGTAACCATGCATAAGAATTCATGACAGCTTTATTCAAATGTGTCAGAGGTAAAACAATCGGTTGTTTTTCTGAGACAGCAAGAAAGTGTTATTTTCCAAAGAAAATCATCTTTCAAAGTGATGGGAAATGCATAATGAAATACATTCATACCTTAGCATTACCTCAACATGTTTAGAAGTTCACTTGGTCTTATGAAGCCAAAAGCATAGGATGGACATATACAACTTACTTTACATAGGTCATGAATTTTGACCTGTCAAGAATATGAGTAAGGTGTATGCTCTTGAACCATAATAAGAAGCATCACTTTGATTAGTCTTCAACATAGCACATGTACTTGAAAGGTCTTGCAACACAGAATTTATGCATATACAAAGCAAGTATAGAAGCAAGATAACAAGACACACACAAACCAGTTTTATGCATATACAACATTAGCAGAAAAACCAGAAAAAGTGAAGTGTTCAAGTGCTTTCAAGTGCAGAGAAGCAACATAATGCATCAGTTTTAAAGCTATTTATACAACCAAATCAAGCATAAACTTCTCCCTCTTTTTTCTCACAAATAGACAATAAGAAGGGTTGTACAAAGCAAAAATCAGAATGATAATACAGTAGTCCAGCAGTACAAACAATGTTGACATTTCAAGAATAGAAAATGATATAGGGTTTCAAGAAAACAAGTGGATATAATCTTTTATTATCAGATTCTGAGGCACACTCAATGTATATTTGACCAAAAGCAAGATTTGAAACAGAGAAATAGGTTTAATCATGCATAAGCAAACTTGGCAGCATTATACAGAGGTGCTAGAGGAAAAACAATCGGTTGTTTAGAAAAAACAATCGATTGTTTTACTGTGACAGCAAAGAGAACATTTTTCATAACCAGAAATTACCTTTTAAATTGATGAGAAATGTAGTATGCAATCTCTTCATACCTTTGCACAGAGAACCCCAATAGATTCACCCAAAAAGAAGACTTTGAGATGTTCATATGGTCACAAGGCACACTTACATAAATTGAGAAATGAAAACACACATACTCTCTTTATTC
>Ga0123342_1007214_pt1 | contig 14834 bp, 7 predicted proteins | sample Turbeawhitnodule_FD_89960 | JGI IMG/M metagenome (GOLD analysis project Ga0123342, IMG submission 89960) | Root nodule microbial communities of legume samples collected from Mexico - Turtle bean Mexico white nodule | ecosystem: Host-associated > Plants > Roots > Nodule | place: Mexico: Nepantla...
TCGACAAAACAATCGGTTGTTTCAACTTAGTTTGAAAAACATTTTGCTTTGTTAAAGATTGAGATGCTAATTGCTTTGAGATTTAATCTAAGGGTTGATTACAACATTAAACTACCCCAGAACTAAACTTAAACCAGCACAACAGCATCAAGCAAAGCAGAGGCTTCATCATCCTCCAAAGGATTTGGATTCTTCAAAACATTGAACACCACTTGGTTCAACACCTAGAACATCTAATGAGTCTTTATCTATATTCGCACATGAATGAGTTTTGTTAGAAATCTTAACACGTCTTATAGTGTTTGTTATCATCAAAACTTATAGACTCTCTTATCACGAGTTTGTCCAATGGGTGATAGAACGTTTAGTGGATATTATACCGTCTGGCATCTTAACAAGTGACCCTGATCCTAAATGTTTTAGATTATCTTTTTATAATGCTTGTTGGAATATCATTATGAATGATGTTCATGTAGTTGAGACAAATTTTTGCTCAAAATTGGGTTTTGTCTGTATGAATTATAATGTAGTATCTTTGGTCCTAAGGTTACATGGACTGGTTCCATTGAGAACTTCAAGCCTATTGTGGTTGCTAATTTCATATTTAAGATTGTTTCTAAGTTTTAGCTGAGAGACTTATTGAGATTTCTGCTAGAATCATTTCCCCTAATCAAAAATGGTTTTGTTAAGGGGAATGAGTATTAAATATTGTATTTTCATTACTTCTGAGACAATAAATTTATTGAACATAAAATTAAGGGGGTAATGTGACTATTAAAATTTACATTAAAAAAGCTTTTGATACTTTGAATTAGAGCATTTTTCTTGCATGTTTTGCAGCATTTCAATTTTAGTAGAATTTTCATTAATTACATTCATGCGATTCTCAAATATGCTTTTTTGTCTATCAAAGTTAATGAGAATTCGATTGGATTTTTTCCTTGTAAGAGGGGCTTCAAATAAGGTGATCCTTTATATTTTCTTCTTTTCTACCTTGCTAAGAAGGTGATTGGTAAGAGCCTTTATCTTATAGTTCATAATAATCAAACCCTCTCTATGGTTGGTTCTAAAGAGGTGGTGTTTCTATTTTGTATGTTGATGATAAATTTTATTTTACAAGCTATCAAGCATACTCTTTCAATTTAATGTCTTTTCTTCAGGCCTATGATTCTATATTTGGCCAATGGATGAATGTTTTCAAGAGTTTGTCTTTTAGTGCTAATGATTCTAGTGTCTTTAATTTGGTGTAAGGAAAATTTGGAGGACGAGGAATCAAGCTAGATTCCAATACCACATTACCATGGATTTTGCCATTAATTCAGTTAAAACTCACGTTAATATCAAGTACCATTTCAAATGAAAAAACGAATAGTAATATATCTAACTTTTCTATTTTTGAAATATTTAGGCATCACCACTAGATCCTCTAAAGCTTCTAATCCATTACAAGTGATTTCAAAAACTATTGATGTGAGGTGGATCAAGGGAAATACGATGGAGTTGCTAAAGTCTCTCTCAATCTTATGACTTGTTCTAGAATTTATAAAGATAGTAGAGGAGAGTATAACGGAGGGTTTTACCTTTTAAAAGATTCAAAATTATTGTTGTGTGAGAGTTATGGGTGTGATTCTTGCAATTGAACATGCTAAGAATATTGATTTTACAAGACTTTGGCTTGAGACTTGTTAATCTTTGCTTTGTCAAGCTTTTACTTCTAGTGGTTTGATCCTTAACCTATTAGGGAGAAATGGAAAAAGTGTCTCAAGATTTGTGAGAGCATTGATTTTATGGTCACTTACATTTTCAGGTAAGGGAACTAGTATATTGATAAATTTGCTAACATGGGACTTGATAATAAGTTTTGCTTGGTATGACACTTTACCAATTTCTATTACTTTGAATTTATTCATAACAGACACAATCTCCCTCTTTTTAAGTTGTAGTATGGAATGATTTGTTTCTGATTGTATGGATTTTGGTTTAGTCCCCCATATTTTGTACACTTTTTTTTTATAATAGCTTCATGTGATCGCAGATAATTGATGAATCATAGAGTGTTAGTTTAACTGAAATGCCAAAATTTATAATAATGATTAACATGAACCCTTACATATAAGAAAAATAAAAATTAAAAATATGTAACAAGTTACGAGAATACCCTTCTTATATTGTTATAAATTACAATTTATTATAATTTAATATTATTGTCAAATACCCAACTACATACTTTACTTTTAAGTATTTATTTTAATTATGTTTAGACATAAAACGTTTGTACAAGGCTTTTAACCTTTCCTTTTCTTTTTCATATTACATTAACTAAAACAATATAAGTTTTAAGTTTAAATGAACATAATTATATTTAACCCAAATTTGAAAGACTAAAACATATTGAAATCTTTTTAAAATAGTGAATTCATTTAAAAATGACAAAGAAAATCTAAAATATTTACACATTCGTAATTTTTCTCAGATTATCATGGAGTATAGGAAAAGTCCAAATTATCATTAGTTTAGAATTGTAAAATTTAGAATACATTTTAAAATTATAAACTTCAAAATGCATTTTAAATCTAAAAATATATTTCATATTACATAATTTCAAAATTTCAAAATTTCTTCCAAAAATTATACAATTAAAAAATAATTTTTTTCAGACAATCCATAAATTTATTTATTTATTTCTCCATGAAAAGAAGGTTATCGAATTTGTCGATGGCTTGAAAATATGGTCTAGAGCCAGTTGGTGTCTTTTCAGTTTGAACAATTTCCTTAAGAGCTAAAATACAAGCAATCATTCAGATTTTCTTCACGTCTCTTCTCTTCACAATAAACTTTGATACTAAAAACTTAACAATAAGGGTCACCACTGAAAATAAAATAAAAAACATTTAAGGTTTTTCCATAATGGGTACATACCAGCTGGGAAAGAAATGTTCATGAATGGAAGAGAACGATTAGGTGACGAAGAGGAAGGCTAGAAAGAGGTGTTGTTCCATCAACACCCTATTCCGACGGCCAATGAGGCACAATTGCATAATGTGCCACCTTCATTGCCAGAATTTGGAAGCTCCACACACTACACTACGACGCCATTTGTATACTGCAACATACATTATTCATTCATGGAATTCAACTATCATTGGTTTCCAATGCAACAATTGTCCTAATTATCAACTATAGTTTTTTACCTACATCCTACCTATCAACTATAATTTCATTATCTACGAATAAACACTCAATCTAACAATTAATATTAAAGTCAAAGTCATTAATTTAATTCCATGTAAGATAATTACTCATAGAGATTATTACAAATAATATCAATTATAAACAAACTATATCATAATCGAATCGAATTGTAGTATTTGAACTGCTGCACTCTTAAATTCCTAAACCCAATAGCAAACACTCAATTTGATAATTTAATTTGAAAATGTTACAGATAAACCAATCCAAAATATCCCAACCTCAGATAACTTTTAACTTTTTCACATTTGCATGAAGATGCAAGAACTATGGACATGTAGGGAGTAATTGGGGTTCCAAAATTTGGCATGCTAAGGAATCTACTAGACATCCTGCCTACGCTATTGCCACCATGCTTTTACGAAGTTCATGTTTTTTTCCAACAAAAATATCAATATCGTTGTGTATAACAATAAATAGTGTAAATACATGATAAAAAATTATTTCCGTTACATATCTTGCCAATCTTTTTCAGATTACGACAAAAATAGATTTCTACGGTGTAAATTGACATAATTTTATCGATATATAGAATGACGGAAGGTAATTTAAGGGCTTACTTCACCAATTGCTGCCTGCAATTTCACAAACCAAAAATAAAATTTGAGAAAAAAAATAATTAGCGAAAACATTTTCCTTTCATACTTCATTTGTAATATTGCTAGGAGATTTTACACAATCAAATACAACAAATGATGAATTGAACTATACAAATTTACTATTAAAGATGTGCACATGAAAAGAGAAGACATCTTCGGGAGAAATTAATACCGAAAAACATCTTCCACCGCTTGAATCTTTGACTGTCAAGCTAAAGTTGCCTTCTTTCCTTTTGTATCTCTTGACTGCAGCAAATATTTGTTAACTAATTAAAACAAGGAATAGCTATAACAGTGATGGTGCTAAATTTTTATTTTGCAGTCGACACAGATACAGAGAAAAACACATCTCATGCTGTGATTATTTACCGAATAAAATCGTGGAAATAAAACAGTTAAACTTAAATATTTCGAAAGAAATGAATTACGCCTAGCCATCTAAATCCCTTGCGGTTAAGAGTTTGTTTATGGTACATAACTTACATGTATAGAAATGTGATTTGCTAAATCAACAAAAACAACTCCATCAACAGAATTCAGGTAAATATCACACTACAGCCTATCATCTACTTTAACAGTTAAAGGTTACATCATTTTCAGTCACTCAAGATAATTCGTGAAAGTTTTAGTGATTTTAGAATTAATGATTGCTTCGACAACAAGCATAAATATTAGAGCATTTAGGATTAGATTAGATGGTTTTGTCCCTAAAAATATCTTCATGGGTTTTTGATCTTGTCATTTTAAAGATCTTGGTTTTAGTTCCTGTCATTAGTCTCCATTACAAAAATACTGAGGTGATCAACGATGATGACATCATGTTACGAACCAAGAATTATAAAGAGAAGAAAAAAAAGGTTTTTATTGAATAGAATGAAAAAAAAAAAAACAAGAAATAGGAGAGCACTCTCTCCTTCAAGGGCTTCCCCTTCACAAAGAGCTAAAGCTCAATCTACAAAAAGAAATATACACTGCCCTCTCCGTCTCCTTCTTTCTTATTTATATCTAACTGGCAAATCAAGTAACTAACTCATGACTATTCTAATTCTAACAAACTCCTCCTCTCTGTGTATCCTAACACATCATGCTGACATATTTATATGGATTAAAAATAAAATAATAAATTTACAAGGACTAAACAAAAATAAAATAAAACACGGACTAAAGGGAAAATGTTTAAATATTAATATACTTATCATCTCCACCTATACACCTATCTCTTCTTTTCGATAAACTTCATTCCTTCTATCTGGTCCTAATTGTGGCAGAAAATTATCCAGATTCTAACAGTTTGAACACAATAACTCTAAACTTCGTGCCGACATTGAGGTATCTATAAAGACAATATTGAGTCACATAGATAACAAACAAGTCACTAACCACTTGGGATATCAAGAGCATAAAGAAGCAAACAATGACGTAGATTCATGTAGTTGGACTGTAAAGTTAGATACAAACTAATTGAAAAGGAAAGTTTTGAATAAGTCTAACATGAGGTTGAGGTCCACCTATTTGACATGTAGATTATGAATATAGCACCCCGGTTTAAAATTATCAAATGGTACTCCAACATTAGCTTATTAGGACAAAACTTAGATGCAGTATGTTAGATACTAGTTGTACTCTTTCTCCAATCAGGATTGGAGTTCACACCGAGAAAATACAAAAGACATTTAATGAAATTAAATTATTATGCAAATCCAACTCCAACTCCGATATGATTGGTGAACAACACAACAGTATTTATGCTATTGTATCTAAGTTTTATCTATCGTATAATCGTATTAACAAAGAAAAATGTTGATACTCCACTGTCGCTAAAGAAGTTTAGAATGGAAGTTTTGTCCTTGCACAAACTCTATGGTTTTCAGTCCCTTTATTTTTATTTTTGTTTTTATCATTGCAAAAGTAGTTTGTTCATGGCATAATATCTCTCTCATTAGTCCTTGTAATTTTATTTTGTTTTTGTTCTTGCAAATATTTAAATTATCACTTTTAGCCCTTGTAATTTTTTCTTTGTTTTTTAGTCCATGAAAACATGTCACTTTTGCTTTTAGCCTCTGATGACAACATCATGACATCAACACATAATCACCGTTAACATTTTTGTGATAGAGCTTGACACCAAAGACTAAAACTAACATTCTAAAATTTCAAAGGCAAACTTAAAAGAAAATTAGGGACTAAATAAAATACGCTAATACTACATAGACCAAATACATATTTAACCATAAAAAATTTAAGTTAGATGAAGCTCTTCTTCCTTTTTCTTGACTAAAAAACTACAATTGCTATCCAGGCCCTTCGAAATTATAACTGAAGATGGGCAATTACATTCTACACCTCCATATTTTCCTCCTACACCTTAATTTTTTTGAAATACTCATTTTGTCCTTTTTAATTTATATCTCTTGCCATTTTTGTGCTTCTTTTAGCGGGTAATCTTGTGAAGTGATGGTAGATTCAGCAAATGGTTTCAATAGATGCAGAAAATGGTTTCACTCTTCCGAATTAATCAACGACTGAACAAACATTTAGATTCAAACCATTTGGGCCTTAATCCGGATTAATCAAAGATTAAAACCAAGGAAAATAAATTTCCGGATTCAAAATCCAGAAATGGTAAAAAAGGTTAATTCTAGATTAATCAATCCGGAAGAAAAAAATTAATTCCTTCTGAATTATACAATCTAAAACGTATTTCTGGATTGCACAATCCAACAATAAAAAAATTAATTCCAAATTGTGTAATTTAGAATGTATTTTTATATTAATTCGAAAGTGAAAAAATTAATTTTGAATTGTGTAATCTAAAATATATTTCCAAATTGTACAATCAGAAGTGAAAAAATCGATTTCAGATTCTAATAATCCGAAAGTGAAAAAATTAGTTATAGATTGTGCAATCCGGAATACATTTCTAGATTGCACAGTACAAAAATGTATTTTGGATTGTACAATCCGAAATTAAGTTTTCACTTCCAGATTGTGCTACAATCCAGAAATCTTATGAATGAATTCTTTGACATTCCCCACTGTGTGGGGAGGTGGGAAGAAAACATGAACGTGCAGGAAGCAATTGCCCTGAAGATGATAATTACCAGAGCTAGTTTTTCTTCCGCAACATCAATTGAAGCCCATGGACTATATACCTAATGCTCTACAAACAATAAGTTCCTACTCACATTCACCAACGCAGAGTGAACACAATACAGTTAAACTGAATAAATTATAAAAGCGAAACTCATACTAATTCACGGGAGTAGCATCACCTTCACCTCCTATGAGTTATATGAAATTGAATTGAAGTGACCCCCAATATAAAGGCTAAATGAAACAGAGTTTGAGGGAGAGGGGAAAAACCTGCGCAGCAACAGATCTCTTTGAATCCAGGAACTGGTGATATATATTGTAGAGTCTTCTCTTCTCTTCTTCTGAAACAGATGGTCTAGCCTTGGATGCTGTCAACTTTAGAAGAGCATCAGTAATAACAGGTGTTTTTTCTGACCTTAAGGCATCCACGTTGTCCAGAACATCATGAACTGCTGCAAGCTGCGCATCTGAGAGGAGAGCTTGGAGATCTGCTCCACTGAATCCCTCAGTCATATTAGCTATTGTAGCCAAATCAATATCCTTGTCCATTGCTAACTGCAATGAATTAGAAAGACTCAGTTTAATTAAATAGAAAAGGATTTTATTTGATACATTATTGATGTTAATTGAGGTAAAAGTGTAACTTCCCACTACTAATAGAAGGCGTAAGACTAACAGTAATCCTCCCTTGTCAAACACTAAATATTAAAATTAAAAATTAGTGTAGGTTAATGACCAACTTGACATTTTGCGGTCTGCACATATCTTGCGTGGAATTCAATCTCATCTGTAGAAGTGACAGCCAATGAAATTTCTACACTAGAACCTCGATAGGGCTTGACTCTTCATGGTGACTATAGAAGTTCTTAAAGGAATTGTGGTATGGGACCACGCATGATTATTTATAATTATTAGTAACCATACAATTAGGGAAAGAAAGAAACATGTAACATGATCCCTAAATTACAGTTATACACTATTTCCCTATTTCCATATTTACATATTCATATCTTTGACACTCATCCTCAAACTGGAGCCTATGTATCATATGCACCAAACTGTATATAAGTGAGTACAAATCTCACGTTAACAAACCGGTTTTATAAGATTGAGTTAGACTTAAATTCACTTTCTTAAATAAAATAATTCTTTATTTCCTTACATAGTTCAAGTCCCTTTCCCTCATTAACTGACCAACAATTACTACTATTGATTGACACTAAAAGGATGTAGCAAACTGGTAGGCATTGGATAAATACGATATTTTCTCTTGCTTTTGCTTACATTATAACCCTGATTCCATTGCACAACATATGAACAAGTAAACAATCAATCCAACACATTTATTTACCTAGTATGTAAGAATCCCAATACGATATCATGAGCAATTAGCAAACAAGAAACAAAACATGGACAATACTCATATGAGTCATGCTAACACATACCTTTCTAGAAAGCACGGCAAGAATTTCTAATCTCTCATGCCAAGTTGGAAAGTCACAGAATAGAAGACGATCTAACCTACCAGGTCTCAACAGTGCAGCATCAAGTAAATCTGGTCGACTGCTTGACATGAAAAACAGATATTATAATAGCCAATGATTAATATCCATTTCCCATTTGTTCTTACTATCACAAGAAATAGTTAGAACAAACAAGGATTAATAGTAAACAAATCATAGCCAAATCATTATTCCAGCTTAAAACAGATGTTCTATTCATTAAAAACATCTCATCAAAATTTATTAGGAGTTAGAATAAGATGCAACAGTTGACATAATTAGTGAGCTAAATAAATATAAGGGGAAAGGATTCATTTTGTAGGGCAATATTTGATAATTAAGTTTTGCTCTTTGTAAAAGGAAAAATCCTTTGTGAAAGGGAAACCCTTGGAAAGGTATTCTTTCTCCATTTCTCTTTTCTATCAGTAAAATATTTCTTTGGTTCATAACAAATTGCAGTTGCAGGACTACAAAGTTTGATTCATTTAGCCTCCTATTTTATAAAATAAATGCTGGCTGAAAAGTTTCTCCAAGCTAATCCTAAAGCCTGTACCAGAAATTCCCAACTGTAACTAATCTAAATTAAGTATAAGCCAAAAGCAAATCAAGGTTGAACTACAGTCTTCTTTAAACTTTGCATCCTTTCAGCTAGTCTTTTATCTGTGGACACTATCAAAATATTGTTCTGTTTTTGACAAATGAAAACATGTTTGAGAAACTAACCTTGTTGCAGCAAACACAAATACACCAGTTAAAATCTCAACACCATCTAACTCGGTCAAAAACTGAAAATTGAAACATGTGAGGTCAGATTTTATTCAGAAAAATAAAAGTTCAAAAAGTGACAAATATATACTGACTTGATTAACAACTCGATCAGTTACTCCAGTATTGTCATGCCCTCTCTTGGGGGCAATAGAATCAAATTCATCAAAAAAAAGTAGACATGGGGCTGCAGCTGCTGCTTTAGAGAAAATATCCCTAACCTGAAACCAGCATTCAACACCCAGACCTTGTATGCAAAATCAATAATTTTGATTTGAAACATTAAAATATTTTATAGACCAAACCAAAGAAACTACATCACCTAATAAAAGACATTCATGCTCACACAGTGACAAGCTAGTTAGTCAATTGAGATGTAATAAATTTCAGAAAAACCTTTCATTTTATGCCGAGAAAATTGAGAAAATATAAGGATTAAAAAGCATATAAATAAACTCAGAAATAGTATACAGCAATAATAGCCCAGAGAAGTTCTTATTGGTCTCTTACAGCTTGTTCAGAAGCACCAATGTACTTGTTTAACAGTTCTGGCCCTTTTACTGATATGAATCGAAGTGAAGAAGCAGTAGCAGCAGCACCAACTAAGTGAGTTTTGCCACAACCAGGAGGACCGTATAAAAGGACATTTGACCGCAACCTCAAAGGTGCTTGTGCAAAAACTTTTGGAAACTTTGACGGCAGCTCTATCATCTGAAATAATTTAACCAACATAAAATCATTCAAATGCCTGAGTATAAAATAAACATACAACAAAAGGGAAAAATATTTGTTATTAAGTTGCCTTAATTGTTAGTCCTCTATCAACTAGAGATATGACTTACATTAATGTTATAAGCTTAGGAAGGCCTCACCTTAATAACTAGTTTTGCGGGATTAAATTTGTCCTCTACATGGCTTAAGGAAGTATACGGGTTGGTTATTACAAATATAATAATATCTGAACTTAAATATACACAAAACTAGCTAATTTTATACTGATTAAGAATGTTAGCTATGTTCATTTAATGTTCTCAATTTCAACAAATAAAGAAGTACAATTTCTACATTATCCTTAGTCATATTTATTGACATGATGCCTTAATTTAAAAAATAAGGGCATTTTTGACATAATAACATTAAAGAAGGTTGAGTTCGTTGGAATTTTCTTATATCTAAGTCCAATAAACATGACCATATTTTTGCTTATATTTTAATCTAAAGGGAGTATTACTTAAAAACTCAAAAATACAACATGACACATAAAATCTAGTGAGAGAACAAGATTCTAGTATTTCACTAAGTCAGACCTCCTTAATAGCATTTTGAATGTCAACAAGACCACCCACATCATCCCATCCAGAACGGCCATCATCAGAAGCTGATTTTGTGATATCACGCATTGCAACTGGAAGAAAATCAAGCATTGCCTGAGAGAAATCCTCCCGTAGTATAGCTGGACTCTCATCCACATTAACGGAAGCACTAGATTGCAGAAAACGGTGAACAGCGGAATGAACAGTTCTGTCAACTAATATTCCCTGGAAGGAATGAAAATATTAAATATTTGCATACTTGCAGCTCAGACATAGTAATCAACAGATCAGCATTAATAATATTCAAAATGACAACCAAACTTCTACATAAGCAAGTGTTGTTCATTAAAGTAAATGATGCCAGTGAGACAATAATTATTAAGTTTGGTAGAAACAGAAACATCCTTTTATGCTTTTTAAGCTATGATAAAGTAATTTTAAATTTCCTTATCTCTAATCTGGATCATTTACTAATGAAATTTGTGCAGGAATATTTCAAGAATGTTTCATGAACAAATGCACGAACACCCCCCTTTCTTCCTCTACCACTGAAAAAAGGGTTTACACCATGACAATGTAATGAAAAGAAAATAGAACAACCCTAACTTATAAAAGGGCTTCCGTTAGCACAAACTGTGCTGTTTTTCTATTCTTGTTTGTCTTAAAAATCTATCTCGTTAATGATATATAGCAAGAAATCTGCAGCTGAATGTCAACAAACAGAACCACATGCTAACACATTCACAAAACTGGCATTTAGTAATCTCTACACCAGTGAAGCCAAATAAATAACAACTTTCTACATGATAAATCTAAAAGAAGTGGAATACCAGATCATAACCATCATAACCATCACATTTTACAGCCACATCAAGCAGGATGTCATCATCACATCGCAAGTGACGCCTCTGTACTTCATGCTTCAACATAGCCCTGCGCTCCGAGGCTGCAGGAGCAGGCAGCTTTATGTGAAAGTCAAACCGCCCTAATAAAAAGTGAATCAAGAAATCAGCTGCCCGAAGATGAGAAATGAACTGGATATAAAAAAATGAAAGATAATGGTCAATATTATTTTAAGATTTTACTATTATGTGATAAATATATTACATACAAAAATATCAAACCTGAAGAACTTAAACATTGTGGTATCTTCTCTAGGGATTGTATGGAAGCTATGAAGGCTATTGGTCCGAATCCACATGATTTTTGCCTCTTCTCCTGTTCAGTGTGCAACAGGCAATAGATTTAAAACGGTACTCTTGAAAGAAAATTGTATGCTAAATTGATTGAGCAGCAAAAAGATCTTAATCTTTTGTGATTAGTATGTGCTTCAGAAAGACTGTTTATTTCTACCAGGTGTAGGATAACTCTAACTTTTATCTAGAGTGTCCTTGATGAGGAAAAGATTTGTATTTAGATACACTTTTAGAAACAATTTTGTAGGAAGTATTCTGCGAAAATAAGAGGGCAGTACAAAAAGAAATGGCAAGGCATATACAGTTGTAAATAATAAATATCTTCGTAAATATTTACAAGATCCAATATTGATTGCTTCCCTCCTTTAGGGACTATTGTTCATGTTAGAAAAGACAATTCCAGTTGAGAAGGTTTGGCAAGTTTATCATACAAGGATGTTTAAAAATAGAATGTTTATAAATAGACATTCTGCTAGTTTTAGTGGGATCATCTTGGAATATTAGTTTGTGGTGACTGGGTTATCCAGTAGGAAAGGAGACAACTCCTTTGAGTAATCTGTTTTGCTCCATTTGGTCCAGTAATAAACTCGGGTGAACCTTTTTCTGTAGTTTTTCTTTTCTTGATCCCTGAGAATCCAACAGTTACCCTATAATAGGAAGGCTGAATCATGTGAATTGCGTGACAAAGATTAAAAAAGTCACCATTCCCTTTCAACTTCTACTCTCAAAGGTAACAAGTAATATATTTGTATATTATATTTGTACTTGGAAAATTCAACCATATTGTTCAATCCTTTGGGCTGAAATGCAGTGAAACAGACCATTCTATTTTCTGTTGTTGTCAACCTCCCCTAAAAAATATGTGTACTTAATAGTGTATCTTGACGAAATATTCATTATAGGGAATGATACTGTTAGAATATATCAGTTAAAGGAACATCTATGCAATCATTTTCGGATTAAGGATCTTGGAAGTCTCAAATATTTTTTGGGCATAAAAGTAGCCAAATCAAAGGAAGGAGTTGTAATCTCTCAAAGGAAATATGCTCTTAACATCCTAAAAGAGACAGGTATGTTTTACGGTAAACCAATGGATTGTCCTATGGATCCAAAGCTTTCTCTGATCCAGAAAGATATAAAAGACTAGTTGGAAAACTTATTTATCTCACTATAGAATAAATAGTCTTAAATAGAATTTATTATAAAGTTATGTGTTTTGTGTTGTACATAGTTCCTAGATACATCTTTTCATATTCTCTTATCTTCCCTCATACATTGTATCTAATGTATCCAAAGCTATTATAAATGAGATCCTGAGGGAAATTCACTCTCTCAAATTCATTCTCTACTCTTTTGTGTTTTTCTCAAGTGATGACTTAAAAAGAGGGATAATGGGTATCATCTACAGGACCCAAACTTCAAAAAGCTGTAATCCTCATCAGTATTTTGACATGCAGTTGTGACAAGGAACAATAATATACATAACATTTTAGAGAAACCGCATTAAGCAACAATTAAGGCATATTTCTTACCCCATATTCATCCATGAGGTCAACCAGAAAATCAGTGAGTCCAGCAACAGATATTGACGGCTGAGATCCTTCAGAGTCGGGGGAAGAAATTATGCTATCAAGATCATCAAAGATGATCACAGAAGGAGCGTGGTTTAAAGCTTCAGTTACATGGTTTGCAAGTTCTTGGCGAATAACCGGGACCTTCTCAAGGGAAAGTTTTGAGCAGGAAATAAAAATTCTGCATAACATTGAAAGCTGAAATTATCAAATCTCAACAGGAGCCATTGAAAACTACAATAATTGGGAAAATCACAAAGGAACAACTAAATTAGAATTAATATTAATACATGTGTGCAAAGATGTCCTCACGGTTCTCAAGGGATTTTGCCACAGTTCTTGCTAATAAAGTTTTACCGGAGCCCTGGGGAAAATATTTAAATGTCAAATGCATTGATAATTCACTCGTCAGATTGGTAACTTTCTTTTGTGGCCAGATCAACAATATGGAGGTAGATATGAAAGAATCACTACACGTAATGTGAAATCTTAATATCAAGAGCTAGATTCTCAACTCAGACAAGCACAGCAAGCAGTATTTTTGTGATGTGATGTGATGTACCGTGAAGCAACTCTAAAACAAACTTTAACCAATTTGAGGGAGTTGGGTAGGCTTCACTTTCTGAAGAAACTAAAACCAAGATAAAAGAGAAAGGTTTATCCAAACTGAAAATAAATTTGCATTACTCATTTAAGTACAAGTACAGGTATTTATACAAACTCAGTATCTTGCATAGCAAGCTATGCTGACTAGACTACAGCTTATCTACCTAACGAACTAACTAACAGTCAGCATAACTAATTGCAGTTAGTTAACTAGTTACTAACAGATACTAAAGTGATTACAACTTTAAACTATTCTATGCACTGTCACTGTCAACTTTAAAGATTTCTTCATATGTTTTCCAATTTAAATTGTATTGTTATCATGTAATTACATCATAAGCAATTCACAGGCTACAGCATCTTTAATCAGTCAAGTTATCAATATATCCTAAATTGAAGATATACTAGTGAGCAATGAAAGTGAAAAATGGAGTCTCTGGAGAAGAATAGAACTTGGGTGTATGCAATGAAGTATTATGCAGATAGGTCAACAAAAAAGTACAAGGCATGGTTGGACAAAAAAAATGTACAAATGGAGTCAATTACATATAATATAAGTGGGTGCAAATTTCACATTATAAGTTAGTTTTATAAGGTTGAGTTCAAAAGTGGATTACACAACCATAACAGAAAATAGAAACTCTAACTCCCAACATTAAGTTGAAAACTGAATGTGTACAACACTAATAATATTACACACTCCCCTCCCCTCTTCTTCTTTCTTATTTATATCTCACTAGCAAATCAAGTAAATAACTCATGACTATTCTAATTCTAACTAACTCCTCCTCTTTGTGTATCCTAACAATACACTCTTTGATGGAAACCATCCAACCACATACATCCACATAATGATGATGAAGAAGAAGCATTGGATTTGAGGACAAATCCTTTTCAAGAGGGAGGGGATGATGGAAGAGGCCCAAGCCCATGATAGAAA
>Ga0123342_1007215_pt1 | contig 14834 bp, 8 predicted proteins | sample Turbeawhitnodule_FD_89960 | JGI IMG/M metagenome (GOLD analysis project Ga0123342, IMG submission 89960) | Root nodule microbial communities of legume samples collected from Mexico - Turtle bean Mexico white nodule | ecosystem: Host-associated > Plants > Roots > Nodule | place: Mexico: Nepantla...
CTTGAGCGTCGGAGTGCAAACGGCCGCTAGGGCGCCTCTTTGTCCTCTCTTTTGCAGGAATCCACAGGTAACCAGTGGGAAGGAGTCCCTAGCTGACGGTTGAGGTCGCGCACGAAGACGTCCTGGTCAACCGGACGGAACAACACTCTTGGCTATGGTTTGTAATCTGGTTTTGATTACTTAGTGAATTCTCAGTGGTGAGCTAAGGATTGGATGTAACTCTTGGTTAAGAGTGAACTAGTATAAATCTCTTTGTGTGAATCTCTCCTTCTTTATTATGATAAACTACTATATAAATTGTTATGATATTCTACTGCATTAAAAAAGTAGTTGTTTCGATAAAACAACTGGTTTATATTTTTTCATAACTGTTAATCTTTTAAATAATCCAGTTCAACAGATAAATCAATTGATTGATTTAACTGGTCTTTTCAATCTTCTTCCAGTCTTTGTGAAAATCTTGCAAAAACAATTCACCCCCTCTTGTTTTAGCCATACATTCTAACACTATATAGATACACTATTATTCTTAACCTCTTTAAGTTCACCTAGTATTTTCAACTTTTGCAGGTTCAACCAATATTCTCAACCTCTACAGGTTCACTCAGTATTCTCAACCTCTGCAAGTTTACCAAGTATTCTAAGATCTTCGGGTACTGTCATAATCTCCCACTGAGATCAAGACCTCTCAATACAATGAGAAACACTCTCGTTCAGAGAGAATAATGAAGGTTCACAGAGTATACTTCACAATAGTGAAGGATTTACAATGGTTAAGCACACTACCCAAATTCTCACAAGTTGCTCTCTTTTAGTATAAAGAAATTATAAGCACAATTCTAAACACAACTATACAAATTTTTCTGTAAACTTTCGTATTTTGTTTCTATGTTATTCGTTGTCCTGTTTTTCATCCTAAAGGTCTTTATATAGGCCTTCAAATGTGTGTGTTGCAACTTTAGGATTTCATCATTCTTAATGTAGCTGTTAGATGCTTGATAAGAAAATAAATGCTCCAATTGTATTTTGTGTATAATTAAAATATTTCTTTAGTTTCCTCTAATATGAATGTTGTAACTTTAATCTTCTTAACTTCAATATCTTTATCAATCTGCCATGTTGATCTTCTTCTTTAATGTGTTAGACTCTCAATATGGTAAATGTTGCTCTAATAGATCTTTGCATGTCTTCAACATGTGAGGGGATTTCAAATTCTTTCTTTATATACTTCAAATACGATCCTTAAGACTTTAATTCTCTTTTCTTGAATATATGCTCAAATATCCCATGTTGGTATTCTCCTTCAATGCATTAGACACTTGAAATGGAAACTTGTGCTCTAATACAATGTACATGTTCTTAAGTCATTATAAACATTTCAAAATGTTTCTTTATTTGTATTTAATTTGAACGTTTAAGCTTGAAATATTTATGCACTACAATATTTTCTTTGTGGTTCTCTTCATCCATCTTCTACGTGTTAGACGCTCAATAGGGAAATGTTGGCTTATATGAGATCTTTGGATCTTTGACATTTATTTCAATTTCAAATGCTTTCTCCATATATGTGAACTTTGTTCGTTGAAGTTTGAACATCTCTGGACTTGGATCTTAAAATTTATGCATTTTTTGTTTTCTTTTTCATTGTAGACGCTCAAATATAAATGTTCTTATATAAGCCTTCAATGCATTGTTCCACTTATTTGCACTCAAAATACTTTTTTTTTATGAATATCTTCTTTTGTATATCCTTGATATAACTTTACTTTTGATCTGTGTATTCTAGCTTGTTAGCTTCATCTCTTTCCTATTAGCCGCTGAATATGGAAACTTTTGGCTTTCACCTTTATATGTGTCTTTATGTTCCTCTGACAATTTTTGGGAACAAAATTAGTATCAGTGAACATTATAATGAATATAATAAATCATGGGTATCATTGAAACATAGAATATCTTCAAATAATCAAGACTTTATATTTTCAGATATTTAATCTTGAATGCTCTTTCAAATTCTGTCCAAGATAATATTAAAGGAGAATGTTGTAGCATAACTACATATCCTGTATTTTATTCCAATAAACATATTTCAAAAAACTCTTTGATATAGAAAATATTAATGCTCTACTTTTCAAAGATGAAACACTGTTAAAAATAATTTTCTAATATAGTCTTAAACTTGATTCTATTTTCACAATTGTATTTGAAAATATTTGAAACCAATATGGAAAACGTTTTTTCCTTAATAAACATTAAAACACAAGGTATTTGAGACTTTTGAATATATTTGTGTTACTTTCTCAAGGACGAAAACTTTCCAAAATCATTTAACTAATAATCTTATTTGAAAAGTAATGTTTTCTATGATTTAGAAATGTAAAATAAGATTTGGAAACATAAGCGCAATTTCATTAAACATTCCAAGAATGTAAAGATTAAGTATGTACACTTCCATGACGCATTCGTTCATTTGACTAGTAGAAGTTGCTTGTATCGTCTGATATGTGTAATCTTCAAGTTCGTTTGATGACTTGTAAACAAGTGCTTCAACATTGTCTATCTTTTGTTGTCCATGGGATTTATGTGAAGAGATTTTAATATAAGTGTTTGACCACTAGGATCGTCTGATAAGATATTCTCAATTGTATTGTTTGATCTATCATATGATGTGAGCTTCTCACAAGTTTTGTTTAATATCAAATTTTCTCATTTGATCTTCTTATATGCGCAATGTTCTTCATTTGCAGTGTTTTCTTTGGATATTTTAGCCACTTAGAATATTTATATAACATAAACATGAAGGTTGGATCGTTTAAGGAACTTCTGCAGTGACCATGTGTCATCGGTTTATCTAACAACCTTTTCTTTTGTATCGTCTGGTGAGTTTAAAGACATTTAGTCTTTCACATCTTCTCTAATGTTTTTTGGTCTAAGCTTATACCGCACATGAGTGAGTTTTGTTATACGATAATACATCTTGCAGTGTTTGTTATAATCTAAACATATAGACACTCATATCATGAGACCGTCTGATGGGTATTAGATCGTCTACTAACTTAACACAAAACATCAATGCCAATTCTTCTCACTACCACCAAACAAGTAAGTAATCCCTTTTATAAGGTTGTATTCACATGATCCCTCTCACAATGCTTTATTCAAAATGACTATTTTATGTTCACAATATTCTTATTTGAGGGATAACACTTCATGAGTTGCCTTCATTTAATTGATTTTGGGGGTTTTTGTTTTGCATTGAATAATCATGCTATTAAATTTTGGCAGAAATTAGTTCATTTTAAATTTATGTTTAATGTTAAGCTTGAGACCCAAATTAGTTATATATAAAGTGAAGGTAATTGTTTGGCTAGTTTTTCTCTATTATGGTCCTAAGTATAAATTATTTATTGAGTTACTATAACTTTGGCATGATACCAACAAGAACATCTTGCTAGTTTGTATGTTTTAGGTTAAAAAAAACTTTGTTTGATGGGTTCAAAATAAAAAAATACATATTTGTCACAATGGTTTTATATCATAAAGAAGTTTGAAACTATGCAATAAAGGATGAGGATACTCCTAGTCATGAAAAAGAAACAAAAGGTCTTCTTACAAATGTTTTAAGGTATTTTCCAATAGTTCCAAGGTTAAAGCGACTGTCCATTAGAGATCATGACGCAAAAAAATTACAAATGAAAGAAAAAGTGATGGATAACTTGACATCTTGCTAACTCTTCTTAGTGGAAGAAAATTGGTTGTCTTTTTCCAAATTTTTGGAATGAAGCAAGATACCTTAGACTTAAACTAGCTACAAATGAAATGAATCATTTTGGTAAATTAAGTAGTAATCATAGTTCATGGCTAATTTTGTTGGTAATTTAAAACCTTCCACATTGATTGTGTATGAAGTAAAAGTATGCTATGTTGTATGTATATGATGATTTCAAGTCCCAAAAAACCAAGAAACGACATAGATGTTAAATCCCTTGATATATGATTTAGGACTTTTGCATGGAGGAAGGAGTGGAAGTATTAATTGGCTATTGATAACACACCTTCAAGTTAATGTTATTTTGTACTATAAATGACATTCCAATATATGAGAACTTGAGTGCGTACAATGTTAAAGGTCATCATGTTTGTCTTATATGTGAAGAAGATACAAGTTATATAGTTGAAACATGGAAACAAGAAGATTTATAGGAGACATTGGAAATCTTACTTATTACCACTTGTAATGTAGATTGATTTTTTTAATAATGGTTAGGAGGATGAAATTGCTATAAATTCTTTAGCTTGTGAGCAAGTTTAAGAGTGGGTGAAAGACATCAACATTGTCTTTGAAAGGATAAGAAAAAAGTCATATGATAAAAATATATGGAAGAAGAGGTCAATATTATTTGATCTTTCATATTGATGTTATCTTGATATATTACATTATATTGATTTTATGCGGTGGAGGAAAAAAATGTATGTGATAATCTCATTGGAACACTTTCTAACATTAAAGATAAGGCTAAGGATGTTGTTAGTGCATGTAAAGATCATGGTTAGAATGAAAAAAAAATTGCGATAACTTTTTGCACGTTGGAGACAACATTTCCTATTTTTTTATTCAGTGAAGCATCTTCGTATTCATTTAGTATATGAACTAAGAATTGAGGTCTAGTTCAATATAAATGGATATATCCATTAGAAAGGTAATAAACTATTATATTTAGTCAAAATTTAATTTCTTTCACTTTTACAAATTTTTACCCTTTTTAAAAAATTGTATTGATTTATGGACAATTTTAAGTGAACTGTGAAATACAATACTTAGGTTGAACGATCAATTTATGTCTCTTAATTATTTCGAGAGATAATTCAATTTGTTTTTCAATATTTCAAAAACATTGAAAGGTGTTTTAATATTATTTATATTTGACCAAGCTTATCATTCTTTGGAGAAGAACTCAATTCATGGGTTAACCCAAAAATAATGAAACTTTTCATATATTCTGTTGACCAATTACACCCAAATGAAACCATTTCCTGAGTAAGTATTTGAATCGATTAATTTCATTTTTATTGAATAAATTGATCAACCTAGTTCAATATTTTGATTCATTCTTGCAATTTCCAAAAGTAAGTAAATTAAATGTATTGTGACGTGAACATGAAGATTTCTCTAAATGATTCAAGGATTAAGATTGTATCTTTTAAATTATTCAAGCTTTGTATTATATTGTTAAATGAAATATAATTATTCATGTCTCTTATGTTTGTGTGTTAGCATTGAGCCTTTAAGTGTGAGAAACATACATTAAAGTAAATATTCATGTGGTTATTTCACTTGTGTTAATAGATGATACAAATACTTTATCAATGAGTACAAATATAATATGATGTTCTTACGAGGCTAATTTTCTTATGAAGTTCTTATAGTTAAAACATAATGATTATTATTGGTATAATTTCTATATTGTATTTTCTATTGTTAAAATAAATATGTTGCTTTGATTTTTTTAATCAGTAACATCATTTCATATTTATAAATATGTTACTAAGAGTTTATCGCTTACCCCGAGATAGCCACATGTGTTATTAAAGTAACTCTTTCATCTCCAATTATTATACCTATACCTTCTTGATTCTTAGTTATTGTGAACATACCTGATGCAATTTGGTTCTTGAGTATTTGATGCTCGAGTATTTGATGGAGGCAGTGAAATGCTTGAAGGTTTATGGAGGAAGCACTAAAATTGAGTTTGGGAAGAACATGAATAGGCGTGGTGTTTTTAGGTGCATAGACCTAAGAAGACGTTAGACCAACTTTCTTGAGTTTCTATTAGACTAGAGAGCATCTAGTAAAGAGATACTTGGAGAAAAATGTGTCAAAAATTTAGAAATACAATTCAATATATCATTCAAGTATGAGAATACAAAGAGACGAGTCTCTTATTTATAGGGTAGATGAGTTCCTAACTAAGTCTCTTGGATGACTTCACCATAGTTAAGTAGAACTTAACTGTGGTGAAGGTTAGGCACTCTAAAATCGCGCGACTTCTAAAGATAATCTAGAAACCTTTGTTTGTGTAACAAAAGAAGGTTTCTAGAGTACCTTTGAATGATTTTTATCCCATTCTAAAAGTGACTCAGAATTACAAAGCCAAAAGGAATACTATTCTACTTCTTCCATTTTATACAAAACTAAGACAAATACTTTCTTGCGTATTCTTCCAACATTGATCTTATGCTCTTAGTTGAGAAAAAATGGTGGCTTTGAAGAAAAGATAATCTTTCATCAATACCTTTCTAATTTAGTTTTATTGTAGCTCCAACCATATTGTCCTTATCCCTAGTAAGTTGAATGAAGGTCTTCCTCATCATTTGTATTGCCACCATTCTCAATAGTGTCATCATTATGAGTATCTTCATTCTTAGTGTCTTCTAGAATCAATCATTCTATTCTTCAAAAAGATGCTCAAATATGTCCAAACAAAGTGAAGTAGAATAAAATTACGAGACTCTCCCATGTTAATCTTTTTATAGTTTCACCTAATGGCCACAGATGAAAATTAAATATAATTTAAATAATTTATATTATATATTATATTAATTATTTTTTTTAAGGTTTCCATATAATATTGCGTTAAAAATTATTGTGAATATCATTAAAAAACAATATTTTAAATGGTGATTTACATGGATTTAATGATCATCACTTTTAAGAAGATTTTCTTCAACTGTTTTAAAGCTCACTACAACAGAAACATGATTTTTCCTCGCCCGGATGCAAATGAAAAAGAAATGACAAAAATGTTAAAATATATGGCCTTAAACAAGAGGGGGGGTGAATTGTTTATGAAAGATTTTCGCAAACTTTGAAGATATAATGAAGTTCAATACAGAATCACAGATATAGAAATCCAGAAAGCAATCAATCAAAAACTGTTTAAGTTGATTGTCAGAAAATCAACTGGTTGTTTTTGTAATTGAATTGGTTGTTTTTATCAGCAGAGTTAAAAACAACATAAAAACAGAATTTAAATGAGTTTAGGGTAAGGGAATAACACACAAACAATTTATACTGGTTCACTCTTATCCCAAGAGCTACATCTAGTCCCCATAAACCACTGTGTATCTACTATGCAATGAAAATCCAAATTACAAACACACCACCAAATAAGTGACCTTGAACACCTCAAGTCACACACTTCCTTTGGCACACAATCACCACAGAAATCAGAACACCCTTTGATTCTGCACTTACACACCAGTATTGAGAAATACAAGAGATACAAAAATAATTACACCTGATGAAGATCAAATAAAAATATTACAACAATCCTATTCCACTTCTTTGAGAAAACCCAAAAAGCTTGAATGCAAATCTTGAAAACTCAAATTTGTTTTCACACTTTCATAAATGTCTCAAAACTGTTATCAAACTTTAAGAGTGTATAACAACCTTTTTAAATATTACAAAAGTTTGTTAAAAACATATAAAACAGGAGCCTATTCAGTTAGAAAACATTTAAAGTTGATTTGCAAACATAACATAAATTCTGTTATGGATTTCAACAAACAATCAGTTGAATTCTCGAAACAACCGATTGAATTGGTTTGACAACAAAGTCAACGAAGTCAAATAGCTTCAAACCCTTTTCAAAAACCACTAAGTGTTAAACAACCGATTGAAACGATAAAACAACTGGTTGTTTTTCCACTTCTTTAAAAAAAATCTCTTTTAAAAAGGTTTTGATTCCAAACTGTTTTAGATTCAAACAAAGAGTGGATTACACATTAATCTACTTAGATCTTACCCACACAAGTAGCAACTTCAGCCTTCCATCAAACACCACAGATTTAGAAACATGAAAGCTTCAAGATCATCCTTGATAAACAATCTCCCCCTATTTGATGATGACAAATCCCTGGTTGCTTGTGTTGATCTGTTTGAATCTGAACCAGCACCTGCAAAACATAAACTATGCAAATACAGAGCATATATAACAACAAGTTATCAAGGCACACAAACCAGTTTTCTGCTTTACCAAATGAGCAGAAAAATCAGCCAAAAACAGTGCCAAACCAGTGAGTGTAGCAGCAGGCAACAACAGAAACAGTTTTCCAACTTTAAATCAGAGTTTTGTAGTTGCAGTATACACAACACAGAAACCAACACCTTCTCCCCTTATTTTTCTTCACAAATAGAATGAAGAAAGAGATAAAAACAGAATTAAGAAAGAAATTGTCCAGAAATTAAAGCAAGATAAGCATAAACAACAACTAAAATTGGCTTCAATCTTCCTTTCCATACTGCAGCTCAAATAGTTGGTTTTGAACAACTTCAATATGTTCATCCAGGTTCTGGAAATGTGTATCCATGCTCTGGAATCTATCACCAATGTTATGAAAATTTGTAGCACAGAATTCATGGAGATTCCTTTGGTTCTCAGCAAAGTTGTCCATCCTATTTACCATAAACCTCTCAAAATGAGACATTGAGAGAATCCTATCTCCTTGATTTCCAATACTTGTTCCAGGACCTATATCAGCAGCAACATGTTCTTCTTGAGCATCAACTCCAGCACCTTCAGCAACATCAAGTTATTCCTCTTCTTGTCCAGCTTGCACACCACTTGAGGAACCACCTTGATCACCATCTTTGCTTACCCATTTTCCACCAATCTTGGTGAAACCCATCTTACTAAGTGAACCATTTTTCACTTCAAGTGATGATTTCACAACTTCAGTCTGTTCTTCCTCAAGGTCCACTTCAAAATAATTCAAGAATTTAGAAATCAATATAGCATATGGATATTGATAATCACTTAACCTCATTGATTTCTGCATGTGTTCCTTGATGATGTGGATCCAATTGATTTTTTCATTGTTCATAATGCAATACATGTAGACAAGATCCTCCTCACTAAGCACAGAGTGATTGCTCCCCCTAGGTGTAAGCATCCACGTCACAATTAAGGAAATTAGCTTTTCATTAAATTTTAGACCTCCAACTGAAAAATTTCTCACTTTTGCTTGAGGATTCTTCAAGCAATTCTTGTAAAACTGAATTTTGTTAAATTCTTCCACCACACCAATGTTCCCTTTGTTGATTCGCAGCCCTGCATACTTTGATCCAGTGATGGCAGTCCATACTTCATGTGTAATCTCCATATCAACCCCTTTTACATGAGAAACAAGGTTATTTCCAACAAACTGAAGGTTGGTATAGAATACCTTTATAAGATCAGGATACATGTTCCCTAATATCTCCAAGAACCTCTTCAGCATTTGTTCCTTGAGAAGACTTCTCAGCTCAACTAGCTTCTGCTCCTTTAACCAGTTGAAAGAGATGAGCTTTGGGTTGTTTATTGTCTTCTACTTGTTTCATGAAGATTTTTCTCAATCTTTTCATCTTCACCCGAGAACCATGCCTCAATGCGTCCTCCCCTTCTTACAACCCTTGTATTGATCCTCTTTGATGAAGGGGGTGTGGGATCTATGAAGGCAAAGAGAATAAAAGAAAACAGGATGAGACTTTTGGCAGATTTAAAAACGAGCAAGAGATGCGGCAATGAATTGTTTTTGTGAAGAGAAACAACTACATATGAGTTTATATATTCATAAAAAACAGTTCCAATCCTAGGCATTTAGTGGGTTTCAGTCTTCAAGAAAGAGAATCTGGTCCAAGACTACACAGTGGCACGTCACTCAGTGGCATATTTCACATGGAAGTACATGAAGACTTTGACTAGTAAAAAAGGTTCTTAATTTTCCAAGAAATTGTGGAATATATTCCATTTATGACAAATGTAACACCCTTCTGAACGAAATCAAACCCATGATAAATTTATTTTGACCCATAACTGCTTGAGGAAAGAATCTGCAACAGACAGAATGCATAACAAAATTAATTCAATTTAATGTAGTGTTGTCAAAGGGAAACAATCGATTGTTTTGTGAAAACAATCGGTTGTTTTTCTGTGACAACAACTTAAGCATTTCACAGATTCATAATTGACAGGCAAAGATGAATCAGAAAGGAAGGCTTCACATACACATTACATAGATGAAAGATAAAGACATCAATCAATATTTTTCATACTACAGAATTAAAGAAAAATTCAAGAGAAGAAATTAAAAACAAGGAAAGTCTTATCCTTTTGACAAAGTAGTTATTTCAATAAGTCATTGTCCATGATCAAGAAATTTCTCTTGGCCTCCAAGAAGACTAAGCTGATACAACACAGTAATTGGAAGTCCAGAAGGTCCCTTCATAAGCTTGATCTTGTGAATCAAGACTCCTTGATCTCTTAGTAATTCTGCAAAATCATGAAATCAAGCAACAAGATTTGGTCCCCTTACAAATGTGGGTCCGTTGGCATTAACTTTATCATGAGGAACCTCAGAATTCTTGGGAATCCATCTCATTACCCCTTTAGGAACAAAAAAATTCCCAATATTGCAGAATCTAATTGAGTGACCTCTTTTCATGCAATAAAAACATGTAACAACCGGTTGTTTCGATTTTTCAATCGGTTGTTTTTCTGTCAGTTTTGAAAAAGACTTTGAAAACTCAGTTTTCTTACTTTGTGGATTAAAACCTAAACCTGCTTTTCCAAAAACACAATTTTGAGATGCCAAGACAGTCTCAAAGTTGGATTTACCCTTTGAAAGCCTATCCACAGTTTTTACAAGGTAGTGAACCTTCTTTGCAATAGATTCACAATTTTCACAAACAAGTGAGTTACACTTGCAAGAAGAGTTCTTGTAAAGCATTTCTAGATTTTCAAAATCAGTTTTTGAATTCTCCAACTCTTTTTCTAGTGCCTTGACTCTGTTTTCAAGCCAGTTATTCAACCCTTTCAATCGATTGTTCAAGAGTGCCAATCAGTTAGCTTCCTCATGTGTTTCTTTAAAGGATTGAAGAATTTGATTATAATTTTCAGCATTTAAAAAAGTACAAGAACTTACACTACTTGCATCATCTTCTTCCTTGGCCATCAAACACATATTAGCTTCTTCATCTTCACTTGATGAGGAGCTTGATGAAGAGACATCAGTTTCATCCCAAGCAATGTAGGCTCTTTTTGATTTTGCCTTCTTTTCCTTCTTGCTTGACTTCTTCTCTTTATTTGGGCATTCAGCCTTTATGTGCCCCTGTTCTCCACAACCATAACAAGTATAATTGTTAACATTAAAATAACTAGTTTTCTTGTTGTCATACCTTTCTTTGTTGGAGTCTTTGTTGCGGTTCTTCTTCAAGAATTTGCTGAAGTTTTTGGACAGCAAACTAAGAGTTTCTCCTTCACTCTCATCACTTCAAACTTGGTTGTTCTTGTGCTTGGTAGTTTTCAAGCCAATGTTTCTCACATGCTTTTCTTCACTCTCTTAAATATTGAGTCTATTCATCTCCATTTCATGCTCCCTAAGCCTTCCAAACAAGGAGGCCGTAGTCAAAGATGTCAAGTCCTTTAATTCTGAGATAGCCGTGACTTTAGGTTGCCAAGATCTATCAAGACATTTGAGAATCTTGATATTCAATTCTTCTTTGTCAAATACCTTTCCAAGACTCATGAGGTGATTGACAATATGAGTGAACCGCTTTTGCACATCCGCAATAGATTCTCCTTTAAGCATTTTGAACATCTCATACTCTTGGATTAGAGTATGTTTCCTTGCCCTCTTTACATCCTTCGTTCTTTCATGAGTTACTTCTAGAGTATCCCACATCTCCTTAACAGATATACATTGAGAGACCCATAAACACTCATAAGAATTTAAGGCAAAGGTGAGAATATTTTTTGCAATGCAATCAAACTTTACTCTTTTGTTTTCAGCATCAGTCCATTGGGACCTAGGCTTTTCAATAGAAACACCATCCGTTTCAAGCTTACGAATAAACAGGCCATTTTCAATTGCATCCCATATTCCTTTATCAAGAGATTCAACAAAGATCTTCATACGTACCTTACAAAATTGGTAATTCAAACCACATAACAAAGGTGATCTGTTTATTGAAGCACCCTCTCCAAAGGGTAATTTTTCAGCCATAAGAAAAAAAAATTAGGATCAAACTTGAATATTTTTCAAGAACCAAGCTCTTGATGCCAATTGTTAGAATATATGGCCTTAAACAAGAGGGGGGGTGAATTGTTTATGAAAGACTTTCACAAACTTTGAAGGTATAATGAAGTTCAATACAGAATCACATATATAGAAATCCATAAAGCAATCAATCAAAAACTGTTTAAGTTGATTGTCAGAAAATCAACTGGTTGTTTTTGCGATTCAACTGATTGTTTTTATCAGCAGAGTTAAAAACAACTTAAAAGCAGAATTTAAATGAGTTCAGGGTAAGAGAAAAACACACAAGCAATCTATACTGGTTCACTCTTATCCCAAGAGCTACATCCAGTCCCCATAAACCACTATGTATCTACTATGCAATCAAAATCCAGATTACAAACACACCACCAAAGAAGTGACCTTAAACAGCTCAAGTCACACATTTCCTTTGGCACACAATCACCACAGAAATCAGAACACCCTTTGATTATGCACTTACGCACCAATATTGAGAAATACAAGAGATACAAAAAGGATTACACCTGATGAAGTTCAAATCAAATTATTACAACAATCCTATTCCACTTATTTGAGAAAACCCAAAAGCTTGAATGCAAATCTTGAAAACTCAAATCTGTTTTCACACTTTCATAAATGTATCAAAACTGTTATCAAACTTTAAGAGTGTATAACAACCTTTTTAAAAACATTTAAAGCAGGAGCCTATTCAGTTAGAAAACATTTAAAGCTGATTTGCAAACATAACAAAAATTCTGTTATGGATTTTCAACAAACAATTGGTTGAATTCTCGAAACAACCGATTGAATTGGTTTGACAACAAAGTCAACCAAGCCAAACAACTTCAAACCCTGTTCGAAAACCACTAAGTGTTAAACAACCGATTGAAACGATAAAACAACTGATTATTTTTCTACTTCTTTAAAAAACAATATTTTTCAAAAAGGTTTTGATTCCAAACTGTTTTAGATTCAAACAAAGAGTGGATTACACATTAATCTATCCAGATCCCACCCACACAAGCAACAACTTTTGCCTTCCATCAAACACTACAAATTTGGAGACATCAAAACTTCAAGATCATCCTTGATCAACAAAAAACACGCCGGCTTGCATCGGCCAACTAGAGTGACGGAAATTGCATTGGCCAAGCCGACGTGTGACAGAGGCAAATATCGCTGACCTGGTCGACGTAAAAGGGGATGCAATACCGTCGTTAAGACTGATGCAAAAGTATTAGAAACGGCAGAATGCATCGACCAAACTGACGCAAAAAAGTTATATCAAAATTTATTTTGACTAGGCCGACACGAAATTGGACAAAAATAAAAGTCAACTTGGACCCATTTTGCTGCTAATAAGTTTTGCTATATGCAACCTCTATTTATTTTATACATCCACTAGCTTGGGCGCATTCAACACCATGTTTTGTCAAGTTAAACATTCAACTGGGCCATGATTTTTCCTATCTACACCATCCAAGATACACTACACAATTTGTATTTAGAAGCTAATTCAGAAGTTTAACTCCCCAAAACAAACTTCACTCCCATGTAAATCACATAAATTTCCCACAAAATTTCCCAAACAAAATCAAATCAAACCATAAAATGAAACAATCATAAACAAAAAAAATAAAACTCCTAAACCAAACCAAACCATATACAAACAATCATAAACAAGAATATTCATAAATAAAAACAACCTAATCCAACAACTAACAATGAAATAACTCAAAATAACACTTTGCAATTTAAAAATTTACCTTTGGGAAACAACTAAAAAGGAAAAGGGAGATTGAGTTGGAATGTTAGAAGTAGATGTGGTGGAGCTTGCTGAAATGAAGAAAAAAGTCAATAACAAATGAGCTTCAAAAACAAAAACAGAAGCAACATAAAAGGGAGAAAATAGACGCGTATGAAGCGCCAACGGAGGCATAGCGGCGGAGACAAACTGCGAGGGAGCGACCGGCGTAGGCACTGCGGCGGCAGGACTGCGACAGAGGGAGGAAGGCATGATGAAGCTCCAAGAGAGTGAAGAGAGAGAACAGAGAGAAATTAGGTTTTTCATTTGAGAATTTCGAATTTAGGGAAAACTCAATACGGAGAGCAAAATTGCGCTATATATTAAAGAATTTGCATCAACCAAGCACTTCGCGTCGCCCATGACTGGTGCAAAATGACACACTTTGCATCGGTCTCAGCCGATGAAAAACAATGTAACATTGGCTCCCACTTTTGCATCGACAATTAGAATACCACATTAGTGTCGGACTAGACCGACACAAAAAATAAAATAATTTTTTTAAAACTAATATTCTCATTTAATTAATTACTTAAAAATGACATTTATTAAAATTATATAAAATTTATTACAATGAAAATATTTAGAAAATTTTGGATTAATTTTGTTAGAATTTATTACTTTATTTAAATTGTTAAAGTATAATCTACATTAATTAAATATATTCTTAGATCATTGTTTATGAAAGTGTATAAGTAATATTTTATATATTTTAAAGAATGACATATGTTATACCTTAGTATTTGGTAGTTGTACCGCCCTGGTAGTCGGAAGTGATGACGTGGCATCGAGCTATTATATAGGCGTGTTGGATGGGACACCTAGCTGGCAAAAGGGAAGGAAGTCGGGGGGTTCGTGTAGTCGCCAATTATTAAGTTGGCGTGCTCCGATCTCCAGCATACCTAAACCGGCGGTCACCGGGTTGAAGATGAAGTCGCCAGATGTGAACCCAGGC